>Ga0129301_1000053_pt1 | contig 52274 bp, 49 predicted proteins | sample ConPoolayeHmetaG_FD_94489 | JGI IMG/M metagenome (GOLD analysis project Ga0129301, IMG submission 94489) | Hot spring microbial mat communities from California, USA to study Microbial Dark Matter (Phase II) - Cone Pool mat layer H metaG ...
AAGAATTATTGACAGAGGGCGTTTTCCTCTGCTATAGCTAAAAACTAATTTCCTTGAGTAAGCGAAAGTGCTATCGTCAAGATTTGGGTAATTATCTTGGCTCCAACAGGAGCGCTGGAGGAAAATGATGATTGAGCTTGCCATAATTTCCGGCACAGGCTTCTATGACCTTCCCGGTCTTGAATCAGTGGAAGAGTTAAGAGTAGACACAAAATTCGGGGATGCCCGAGTTTCGATTGGTGAAATGAAGGGAAAGAAGATAGGGCATATCGCCCGTCACGGGAGAAAGCATATAATTTTACCCAATCTGATAAATTACAGGGCAAATCTTCAAGCCCTGAAAAATATGGGAGCCAAGGCTCTGCTTTTGACCACAGTCTGTGGTGTTCTAAAACCTGAGATTCCACTCTGCAGGTTAGTAGTGTTCGATGATATTTATTTTCCAGAAAACAGACTTCCTGGAGGAGAGGCCTGCACCATTTATGATGAGATTGGAGAGAAGGCGAGGGGACATTACATTTTTCAAAAGCCTTTTTCAGATGAATTGAGAAGGCAGATGATTGAAGCAGCCGATGACCCCATCACCCAGGCTACTTATGCTTATGTCACAGGTCCACGCTTCAATTCTCAGGCAGAAATAAGAATGCTCTCAACCTACGCCTCTTTTGTCAGTCAGACCGCTGGGCCTGAAGTTATCCTCGCTGGAGAGCTTGAAATCCCCTGTGTGCTAATCGGTTTTGGCGTTGATTATGCCAATGGAGTTCAAGAGACTCCCACTCCCATTTCGATTTTGAGAGAAAACTTGAAGAAAAGTAAGACTGTATTTTCAAGAGTCATCACAAAATTCGTCGAAAATTTCAGGGAACCAGGTTATGACGGGTTTGTCTACAGGTTCGAATGAGAGCGCAGGAAAAGTTTGAGAAGTTTTCGCTTTGAGGGAGATATAGATGAAGATTGAGGAAAAGTCTACTCATATCGGGAGTAAAGATTCAATAAGCCAAGGGAGCAAGAGATGAGAGTCATTATTGCCTCTGACCATGCGGGTTTCAGGGTAAAGGAAAGGATAAAGAAATACTTAAAAAGGAAGAAGGTCGATTTCGAAGACCTGGGTGTTGAGTCTCAAGCTTCAGTGGATTATCCTGATTACGCCTTTAGAGTCGCTGAAAGAGTCGCAGAAAACCCTGAGCTCAAGGGCATTCTAATTTGCGGCACAGGGACAGGGATGGTGATGGCTGCCAATAAAGTCAGAGGAATAAGAGCGGTTACTGCCTATGACGCCTATTCTGCAAAAATGTCCCGCAGAGACAATGACGCCAATGTGCTGGGATTGAGAGCCAGGCATTTTCCTTTTGAAAAGATAAAGAAAATAGTCTCAATCTGGTTGAGCACCCCCTTCAGCGGGGAAGAAAGACACTTGAGGCGCCTCATGAAAATAGCTGCTTATGAAAACGAAAAGATGAGATGAAGAAGATTATCATTCCTTCCATAATCGCTAAATCCCAGGGAGAGTTGGATGAGATACTTTTCAAGATAGCAGGGAATGCCACTTTGCTCCAACTCGACATAATGGATGGAAGGTTTGTCCCCAATCATTCTCTCGACTTTGATTTCAAACTCCCTGAGAGGGAGTATTGTTTTGAAGCCCATCTCATGATTCAGAAACCAGAAGAGTGGATTGAGAAAGAGCATGAGGCAATCGAGGTGATTATTCCTCATTTTGAGGCTTTGCGAAGCCCGGAGAAAATCATTCAGAAGGCAAAAGAAAGAAAAAAAAAGATAGGTTTTGCCCTTAACCCTGAGACTGAACTCGAGGGTATCGAGCATTATCTTCAAGCTCTTGACCAGGTTTTAGTGATGACGGTTAAGCCGGGTTTTTATGGGAGTCCATTCTTACCCGAGACTCTGGAAAAGGTGAGAAAATTGAGGATGCTAAGACCTGAACTGGAGATAGAGGTAGATGGAGGAATAAACCCGAGGACAATTGCCCTGGCTGAGGAGGCAGGCGCAAATAAATTCGTTTGCGGTTCTTTTCTCATTCAATCTGAAAATTTGAAGGAAAGGATGGCTCTCTTAAAGAAGATAATCAGGCAGGATTAGGGGTCTTCTTGCCCAACTTTAAGCTAAGAAGGAAAATGGTGCCGTTTCAATTTAAGAAGTAGGATAGCTAATGAGAGTCTAAGGAAAGTTCTCGAGATGAAAGTTAATCCCCTGAAAAAGTCAAGGAAAAAGTGGCAATCTTTATGGCTCAATTACCTGAGACGGAGCCTCTTTGAAGGGGGAAGGCTTAGAGATTTGATTGAGGAGGGGGTTTCAGGAATCATGGGAAATTTTTCCCTGATGAGAAGGGTCATTGCTCAAAGCTATGATTATGAAGAGGATTTAAAGCACTTCTTGAGCTTCGAACCACGCTCCTCTTCCCAAGCTCTCTATGAGAAGCTTTCTCTTGAGGATGTAAGGCTCGCAGCGGATTTTTTCTTCAGAATCTATGAAGAAAGCGAAGGGGAGGATGGTTTTGTAGGCGTTGATTTAGACCCGCATGTTTACCAAGAGGAAGGAAGAGGCATCGAGGAAGCAAGGCGCATCCTAAGAGAGATAAATCGTCCGAATGTAATGATAAAAATTCCCGCCACCAGAGAAGGCCTCTCTCTTTTTGAGAGCCTGATTTCAGAAGGAATAAGTGTCAATGTGACGCATATCTTTTCGCTTGCGCATTACGAAGAGGTGGCTAAAGCCTATTTGAGAGGAATAGAAAAGTGTCAAAGAGCTGAAAGAGTTATTTCCCTTGCCTCTTTTTCCTTGATTAGTCTCGAGAGTAGAGTTGATGAGGAACTCAAAATTATTAAGAAAGAAGAAGCCCTGGCACTAAGGGGGAAAGTTGCTTTTGCCCTAGCAAAATTAATCCTCAAAAAAGAAAAAGAAATTGTTGAGGGAGGAGAATGGAGGAAGGCTAGGGAGAGGGGGGCAAGAGCCCTGAGAATAATGTGGGTTGAGGCGATGAGGAAGGATGCTTCTTATCCTGAGCTCTATTATTTTGAGAGGCTAATTGACAGAGAAACAGGATTTATTCTTTCGCCATCTGCTCTTGAAGCTTTTCGGAAAGTGGGAAAAAGAAAAGTTTCTCTTGAAAAAGAGATGGGGGGGGAAGAGGCACTCATAGAAAAGCTTGGTTCTCTGGGAATAAATCTTCAGCAGATAGGGGAGGAGCTGCAGAAGAAAGAGCTTGAATCATTGAGACACTCCTTTGATTTATTACTCATCGCTCTTGAGGAAAAGATGCATTCGGGAGATAGATTGAAGAGGCTGGAATTTGCACTCAGCAATTACCAATTAAAGACAGAGGAGAGGGTGAGTGAGTGGAAGATGAAAGGTATTTCTCCTCGCCTGTGGAGAAAGGACCTCACTCTTTGGGTTAGAAAGCGAGTCTCTGAGGCTGAGGGCCGTTTGGGATGGCTTGGGCTTCCTCAAGAAATGGAGGGAAAACTTGAGAGATTAGAGGAATTTTCTTCCAGAGTCAGGGAGAGAGGAATTAAGGGGGTGATTGTCTTGGGGATGGGGGGGGCGAGTCTTGCTCCCGAAGTCTTCTCTAAGGTATTCGGAAAGGCAGAAGGTTACCCAGAACTTCTTATCTTTGATAGCACCCATCCTCAGGCGGTTCTCTCTCTTGAAAAGAATCTGGATCTCTCACAGACATTGTTTATCATCTCGAGTAAATCTGGAACTACCCTGGAGACTCTTTCCCTTTTCCGTTATTTCTGGGAGAAGGCAAGGCTTAAGATTCCTGAGCCAGGAAGAAACTTTGTAGCCATCACAGACAAAGGGACTCCACTCCATAAGCTTGCAGAGGAGAGAAAATTCTGGGAGGTCTTTAATCCGAGGAAAGATGTAGGTGGTCGCTACTCAGCTTTTTCAGAATTTGGACTCCTTCCCGCTGCTTGCTCTGGAGTCGAGGTTAGGAAATTGGTCGAAAATGGTTTAATTGCCGCCGAAAGCTCGGCCTTCTGTGTCCCTGAAGATAAATCAACCGCTTTTTTCCTCGCTGCTTCACTAGCGGAGATAGCGAGTGAGCGGGATAAGTTGACTTTCTTGGCTTCTTCTTCACTGCGGAGTTTCCCTAACTGGCTCGAACAGCTCATTGCAGAAAGCACAGGAAAGGAGGGAAAGGGAATCATTCCTGTGGTGGATGAACCTGAGGTTTCTTGTGCAGAATATGGAAAGGATAGGTTTTTTGTGTTTTTTGTGCTTGAGGAAGAGGGGAAAGAAGAGACCGTGAAGAAACTGAGGGAGATGGAAAGCCTTCATCATCCCTGGATTTTGCTTAAACTCAAGAATAAATATGAGCTGGGAGGGGAAATTTTCTCTTGGGAAATTGCTGTAGCCCTTGCCTGTAGCGCCCTCGGTGTAAATCCCTTCGATCAACCCGATGTGGAACTTACCAAAGAGTATACTCAAAGAATGATGGACTGGGAAAAGAAAGAGGGTAAAGGTGAGGAGAGGATTCTCGAATTTTCAATCGATGAACCAGAGAAGCTTTCCCAGGCTCTTCGGAGATGGCTTGGGGAAATTGAGGAAGGGGATTATCTCAGCCTCCACGCCTATCTCCCTCCTTCACCTTTGAACGAAAGGTTTCTTCAATCCTTGCGCCTAAAACTTCTCAAAAAGAGCGGGCTGGCAACGACCCTCGGTTTTGGACCCAGGTTTCTTCACTCCACAGGGCAGCTCCACAAGGGAGGCCCAAATAAGGGGCTCTTCCTTCAGATTGTGGATGAGCCTGAAGAGGAGGTGAAGATACCCGAAACAGATTATTCCTTCAGGAAACTGATCAAAGCCCAGGCAAAGGGTGACTACCAGGCACTTAAGAAGAGAGGAAGGAAAGTGTTTCGAGTTAACCTCAAGCAGGATGTGTTTGAAGGGCTTAAGACCCTTGAGAGTATTCTCTAAATTGAAAAATTTCTTAATTTCAATATCTGTAAATCAGCTCTCGGGTTTAGAATAGTCTAGAATAAGAAGATGTTGGCCTAGGGGTAATCTTTTTCCCTAGAATAGTTTTAAAATATCCCCTCCTTCATGATTTTTTCAATCGAAACTTTTCGTTTTAAGAAGAGCAGAAGATAAATTTTTAAAGACTATTTTCCCCTTGCTTCATCCAGAATTTTTCTTATTGAATCCATGCTTATTCTTGTGGCGAGATGTTGGTACTCGTTTAGCTCATGGTCCTCAAGTATCTTGTCAATGGAATTCCAGTGGTAGGGCTCTTCTTTGAGAAGATTCTCAACCTTTTGCGTGTAAGAAGGGAGGATAGGTTTAAGATAGATTGAAATGAGACGGAAGACGTTGATTGTTGCTCCAAGCACCGCAATTGCTTTTTGCGGTTCTTCTTTTGCTATTTTCCACGGTTCCCTCTCATCTATGTATTTATTGGCCTCTTCTGCTATTTTTCTCACCTCGGTGACCACCCTTGAGAAATAGCGGCCTTCATACAGGGAGGCAACCTTTTCTGCCTTCTCCTGAACCTTTCTTATCTGTTCATAACCATCATTGTCTATTCTTCCGATGCCAGGTTGAATTTTCCGTAGCATCTGGACGCTCCTTGAGGCGAGGTTGGTTATTTTCCCGATAAGTTCCGCATTCACGCGCAGGATAAAATCTTCGAAATTTAGGTCTACGTCTTCGATGGAAGGAGTCATCTTGCTTGCATAGTAATAGCGAAGATAGGATGGCTCGAGGAAATTTAGGTAGGTGCGGGCTTTGATGAATGTTCCCTTCGACTTACTCATTTTTTCGTTGTTTATGGTGAGGAAGCCATGGACGAAGACTTCGTCAGGAGTTTTGTAGCCCGCATTCTTGAGCATTGCTGGCCAGAAGAGAATATGGAAATAGATGATGTCTTTCCCTATGAAATGATAGAGCTCAGAATCTTCGTTCTTCCAGAATTCCCTGTAATCTCTGGCATTTCTTTGACACCAGTTCTTGGTGGAGGCTATATAACCTATAGGTGCGTCAACCCAGACATAGAAATATTTTCCTTTTTTTCCTGGTATTTCGAAGCCAAAATAAGGTTCATCTCGAGAAATGTCCCAATCTCTCAGCTCTTCCTTGAGCCATTCATCGAGTTTGTTGGCAATTTCCTTAGAAGTGTGACCCCTCACCCATTCTCTGAGAAAATCCCGAAAATTGTTCAGACGAAAAAATAAGTGTTCACTCTCTCTCTCCACAGGTTTACTCCCGCAGAGGGCACAACAGGGGTCAATGAGGTCTGAGGGAGAATAGGTGGAGCTACAGGCGTCGCATGAATCTCCATACTGATTCCCTGCGCCGCATGAAGGACATCTTCCTGTTACAAATCTATCTGGGAGGAAAAGGCCATCCCTCTCACAGTAGAGTTGTTTAATCTTTTTTTCGACTACGTGACCATTTTCAACCATTTTTAAATAAATCTCTTCGGCAAGCTCCTTATTTTCCCTGCTGTGGGTCGTGTAATAATTATCGAATTCAATCTCGAAATCTTTGAAGTCGCGGATGTGTCTCTGGTGATAAAAAGAGATTAACTCTTCAGGAGAGATACCCTTGTTTCTGGCGCTTATCATCACGGGAGAACCGTGGGTGTCATCAGCACACATGTAGCGACATTCGTGTCCACGCATTTTCTGAAACCTAACCCAGAAATCTGTCTGCAAGTATTCAAGGAGATGGCCGAGATGGATGTCTCCGTTTGCATAGGGAAGAGCTGAGGTAACCAGGATTTTTCTCTTCTCTTTCATCTACCTTTTAATAACTCAATTGAGAATTAAAGTCACCCTCATTTTGAATTTTAATTATATATCTAAAAGACTCGGTGAGGGAAAGGGACTAATCTCTTCTTCTGCATTTGAAGAGTCTTCTTTTTTAGCTTTTAATTTTACATTTTTTAAAAACTTTCTTAAAATCTCTTCATAATCGAAGAGGAGGTTTGAATGAATGCGTTGCTAGAAGTTGATGGATTGAGGAAGTACTATGGAAGTCTTGAGGCGCTTAAAGGGATCAGCTTCCAAGTTAACCACGGAGAAGTCTTTGCCCTCATAGGTCCAAACGCAGCTGGCAAGACCACCACCCTGCGCATCGTCGCCACCCTCCTTTCCCCTTCAGCTGGGAAGGTTACCTTGCTTGGTTATGACTTGAGAAAAGAGCCCGAAAAGTTCAGGGAAAGAATCAGTTATTTACCTGAGGAAGCCGGTGCCTACAGGAACCTCAAGGGTTTAGATTATTTGAAATTCATGGCGAGGTTTTACGCTCACTCAGATAAAGAAGCAGAGGAGATAGTAGAAAGGGCAAGGTCGATTGCTGACCTCGGGCCTCGCCTCAACGAAAAAGCGGGGACCTATTCAAAGGGAATGATAAGAAAGCTCCTTCTGGCACGAGCTCTCATGACAAAACCAGACCTGGCCATTCTGGATGAACCGACTTCTGGGCTTGATGTAATCAATGCTTTAGAAGTAAGAGAAATCATCAAGAAATTTGCAAGGGAAGGAATCTCTATCCTTCTTTCTTCCCACAACATGCTCGAAATTGAATTCCTTTCTGATAGGGTTGCTCTCATCGACAAGGGAGTAATCCTTGACTCTGGAACACCACAGGGCCTCAAGGAAAAATACAGGGCGAATAACCTGGAAGAGGTCTTCAGGAGTGCGCTGAGATGAAAAAATTCATTAATCTCTTCTTTAAGGAAATAAGGGAACTGATTAACATCCAGTTGATTGTTTCCTTGGTTTTCACCATCGTCCTCTTCTACATAATAGGGCAGATGGCAAAAAGTGAGATGAAAAAGACGCTCCGCCCCCAGAAGATTGCTGTCCTTGATCTGGATGAGTCGAGATTTTCTAAAGAGCTGAACCAGGGTCTCCGCCTGGCAAACTTCGAACTGCTGTTGGTCTCAGAAAAAGACAAGGAAAAGGCAATCGAATGGGCTAAACTGAAGGATATCAACCTTCTTTTGGTCATCCCTCAGGGCTTCGGTGAATCTATGACTAGCTTTGAATTGAAAGAAATAGAGACTTATTCCATTCTGAGAAGTTTTTCTCTAATAGGGAGTCGAAGCTCAGTGGTGCTGGGGAATGTTATCTCTGCTTTAAACGAGTACATTTCGGATAATTTTTTGAAAAGTAAGATGCCCGATTTAGACCCGAAGAGGGTGAAAAAACCGATAAAGAGTAGAGATTTTGTCATCGTCAGAGAAAGGATGGCAGAAGGGACTGCAGCAAGCATCGCTGGATTTGTTTCTTCACAGTCGGTTTTCGTTCCCATAATCTTGATGATGATTATCGTTTATTCCTCTCAGATGGTCATCTCTGCCATAGCCATGGAGAAGCAAAATAAGACACTCGAAACCCTTCTCACCGTTCCCATAAACCGTGCTTCAATCGTCACCGCCAAGATGCTTAGCGCAGGTCTGGTGGGTTTGCTTTCAGCCGTAATCTACATGTTTGGATTCAGGTATTACATGTCAGGCTTCATGGGGGATGTTTCTGAAAGGGTGGAGGCATCGGGGCTTGCTGCGGTAATCCAGAAACTCGGCCTTTCTATGACTGCAGAGAGCTATTTTTTCCTCGGGCTTTCACTTTTCATTGCCATTCTCTGTGCCCTCGCTCTTGCCACTATTCTGGGTGTTCTTGCTGAAGATTACAGAAGCGCCCAGAGCCTGATCATGCCGCTCATTTTTCTCGTCTTGATTCCCTATTTCCTTTCTTTCTTCAGTGACATCAGAACCCTCTCACTTCCGGTAAAGCTTCTTGTCTGGGCCATTCCTTTTTCCCATCCCTTCTTAACCACCCAGAACCTCCTTCTTGGTAATTACAAAGCCGTAATTGGCGGAATAATCTACATGATTTTTTTCTTCATCTTTCTCATCATAGTCGCTGCCCGCATTTTCTCCACGGATAAAGTTCTGACCATGAAGCTAAAATTCAGGAGAAAGAGGATAGTCCTCTGATTTTGCCCCTTAAAGCCCTATCTTTATTTTTAAGATTAAAATGAGGGAACTTCTCCAAATTAGCTCTCGAAAATTCCAGGGGAAGGGGAATAGATATCTTATTTTTTAAAATTAAGATTAATAGAAGCACAAGAGACCTTCATTCTTCAGCTAATCTTCCGGCTCTTAATCACCTGCTTTTCTCAATTATCTCTTTCTGCGACTCGCTTGAGGAATAATTTTTTATCAACTATCCTGGAGATGACCCTGAACTTATGAATCTTTAGAACACCTCTTTCATTTCCTATTAAACCAAAGGGAGGTGTAACTTGACTCTTTATGGGCTTAGGAAAAAATTGAGCTCAATAAGCACCGAAGAGCTTGAGAGCCATGATGATAATGGAAAGAGCGAGAATAGTACGAATCACCTTCTCTCCTCCCACTACAGAGACCCTAGCTCCCCACCACCCTCCGAGTGAGTTACCTGCACCGAGTGCGATTCCAAGCTTCCAGTCAACGTTTCCTGTGAGAGCAAACACGATTAAGGCCGGCACTGTGTAGAGCATGATGATGAAGACCTTGTGCATGTTAACTTTAACCAGGTCAGGAAGGAGGAGGTGATATAAGGCGGCCATGAAGAGAAACCCTACCCCAACTTGAAGAAATCCTCCATAGAAGCCAATCCCTACGAGGACAGGATAGAGGAGCCAGCTTGGGATTCCATTTTTCCTTGATATTTTTAAGGAAGAAGGGGGAGGAAGGAATAAGGAGATAACCACCAAAATCATCACCACTCCCAAGATTCGTTGGAAGAGGGCGTCGCTTACTCTTATAGCAATTAACGCTCCAGCCACTGCTCCAGGCAGAGTAAGAAGGGCAAGGGTAGAGCTTAATTTGAATTGATGCAGCTTTTTTCTCTTGAAAGAGGCAACGGCGAATACACTCTGGGCAAAGACTGCAATCCTGTTAGTTCCATTTGCTAGAGAAGAGTCAAGGCCGAGGAAGATCAGGGCGGGAAGGGTAAAAACAGACCCTCCTCCTGCAATAACATTTAGAAAACCTGCTGCTACTCCGACGACAAAGAGAATGAGAATGTCAAAAAGGCTCATTTATTAACCAAGCCTAAAACATTTACCACATTTAAGCTCAAAATCCAATTTTAAGGTTTACTCTTTCTTTGGTAAAGTTGATTCCAGGAAAGTAGACCGCTGAGATGATCAAAAGATATTGCCGCTGAAGCAGCCAGAATGCAGGTCTGAAGTCCCCCAAGGGGAAGAAGAGGGTAGCGAGGAATAAATTCCGTCTATAATTTTTTCACTTTTTGCGCTTCTCTATCCTCTTTGAGGCCTCAGGCTTTGAGAAGGGGCGAGTATTTAACATGAGTCACTCTTGAATCTGAGCCTCCCTTGCCGAAGGAAAGGCATGAGCTTGTTTGCTTATGAAGAGGCAAATTGGGAAGGGAGGTTTCGCTTTCATAGGCTTAGGCTTTTAAAGGCTAATAAGTTAGATTAGTTACATAGTTCTTGCCTTGAGACTAGATTTAATTTATCTTTTTTATTCCATGTTTGAGCCAATAGTTGAGGTGAAAGGTTTGACGAAGTTCTTCAAGTCTTTGAGGGCTGTAAACTGTGTTTCTTTTGAGATGTATCCAGGGGAGATTCTTGGTTTATTAGGACCGAACGGCGCAGGAAAGACGACCATCATCCACATGCTCCTTGGGCTGACTACGCCGACTCAGGGAACGATTAAAATCTTCGGTAAGGATCTGCGACATAGAAGAGAGGAGATAGCCGAAAAGATAAATTTTTCCTCAACTTATGTCTCCATGCCAAACTCATTGACGGTTAAAGAGTGCCTGAGCATTTTTGCCACTCTTTACAGGGTAAAGAAAAAGGAAGATAGAATAAGGGAAGTCCTTCGTTGCTTTGAGATAGAGTCGATTAAAAACAAACTGGTTAGACATCTCTCCTCTGGCCAGCAGACAAGGCTCAACCTCGCTAAATCCCTGATAAACAACCCCAAAATCCTGTTTCTTGATGAGCCAACAGCAAGCCTTGACCCTGATATTGCGGATAAAACAAGAAATCTCTTGAAATCCATAAAGAGAGAAAACAACCTCTCCATCCTCTACACCTCTCACAATATGAAGGAGATGGAAGAGATGTCCGATAGGCTTATCTTTCTCCACAAGGGAGAAATAATTGCTACAGGGAAACCGAAAGAAGTGATTGGAAGTTTCAGAGGTAAGGACCTCGAAGAGGTTTTTTTGAAGGTAGCGAGAGAGGAGGCAGTTTGAAGCTCAATAGGTTGATGGCTCTTTTCTTGAGACACATGTACCTTTACCGACGGAGCATTCCCAGAATCATGGAAGTCTTTTACTGGCCTTTTCTTGACCTTCTTGTCTGGGGATTCATAACCGTTTATCTCAGTCAATTCAGACAAACTCTACCTGGTTTTATCACCTACTTCCTTGGTGCCCTCATCCTCTGGGACATCCTTTTCCGAGCTCATCAAGGAATATCTGTCTCTTTCCTGGAAGATATATGGTCAAGGAATTTGCTCAACCTCTTTGCCAGCCCTCTAAAACCATCCGAATACATTCTTGCCCTGATGTTTGTCAGCTTGGTCAAGCTTCTTATAACCTCAACCGTCATGGCATTTTTAGCCTGGCTCTTCTATTCTTTCAATATTTTTATCATCGGTGTCTCGCTCATCCCTTTTGTCTTGAATCTCATCCTCATGGGCTGGTCAATTGGAATTCTTACTACAGGGTTGGTCCTGAGGTTTGGTCAGGAAGCTGAAGTCCTCGCTTGGGCTCTTGGATTTCTGTTCATGCCTGTTTCCGCTGTTTTCTATCCAGTTTCAGTTCTTCCCCCTCTGCTTCAATCAATTTCTCGCTTTGTCCCTTCTTCCCATGTGTTTGAAGGGATGCGAGCAATAATAAATTCAGGGAGATTTCCACTCACAGAATTGCTCCTGGCACTGGGAATAAACTTTCTCTACATTCTCATCTCTACCACCTTTTTCCACTTGAATTTCAGGGTGGTAAAGAAAAAGGGGCTCCTCGTGAGGATAGGAGAATAGTACATTTAAAGAAAGGATTGAAATGAGGCAGTGGTAGAGGGAGAAGGCTATTAAATTAACTCCTTTCTGAATGAGAATTAATCTTGGCCTTTTAAATGTTTATCGAGGAAATTGAGAATGGCACTGTAGCCTTTGATTTCATTTTCCTTTTTCACAAATCCATGCCCTTCATCCTCAAAGACAATGTATTCAACAGGGATGCCATTTTTCTTTACCGCTTCTACAATCTCGTCTGACTCAACCTTTAGGACTCTCGGGTCGTTTGCTCCCTGAAGAACCATCAGTGGTCTGACAATGTTCTGCGCATGAAACAGAGGAGAGATGCTGAGCAGGTATTCCCTTTCTGTTTCAGGATTTCCTATTTCTTCATAGAGGGCTTTCTTGAATGCCTCCCACCAGGGCGGGATGCTTTCCAGGGTGCGGACCCAGTTTGAGATCCCGAACAGGTCTACTCCAACTGCAAAATCTTTTGGTCTAAAGGCAAGGGCAGCAAGAACCATGTAGCCTCCATAACTTCCTCCGATGATACCGATTTTTTTCTCATCCACATAACCAGTTGCCTTGAGGAATTCTTTTGCCGCCACACAATCATCGAGGTCTGCCTGTCCGTGCTTATGGTCATCCATTCTGAAGAAGGTCTTTCCATATCCAGAGCTTCCCCTATTGTTGACGTCGATTATGGCATAGCCATGATTCACAAGGTACTGAAGCGGGGGATTATAACCTATTCGCGCCTGGCCTCCTGGTCCTCCATGAACTAAAACGAGAGCTGGTATTTTCTCTCCTTTCTTGATGTTGTGAGGTTTATAATAAATCGCGGGTATTTCAAGATTATCAAAGGAACGGTAACGCACAACCTCAGCCTCTACGAGATGCTCGGGATTAATTTCAGGATTCAGAGTCTCAGTGAGCTTTTTATAATTTTTGGTTTCAAAATCATAGACATATAGATTATTCGGTGACCTTGAGCCATTCACATAGAAACTCATCAATCTTTCGCTTTTTGAGATGTTCACAGAGGAGATGTTTCCTTCAGGAAGCTCAGGAAGGCCCAAAGGAGTATTTGTAGCAGTATCATAAACCTTTATTACTGTTCTCCCGTCTTCGTTTATCCCTACTACCCGGAATTTTTCGTTTCTCGAAAAATAGGAAAACCAGATATCCCAGTCTGTCTTTTCCACTATTTCTGATTCTCCACTCTCGAGGTCGTAACGTTTGAGGTAAGTAAACTCACTATCCTCGTCTGTAAGATAATAAAGGCTTCTGGAATCTGCGCTGAATGTTTGAGGAAGGTAGTTTACATCCCCCTGATGAGGGCTGAGGTGTTTGAGCTTCTTTGTTTTTGTATCGAAAATATACATATCTGAATTGTGCTCTGTTATCGTTTTTTGGAAGGCATAGAAACGTTTATCCCTTGAAATTGCAGCTAAATTATAGCCTTCGTCATTCCTGTAGAGCATTCTGGGAGTAAAAGTTTCAATGTCCATCTCGTAGAGGTCAAAAAAGCGGGGATCTCTCAGGTTAGAGCCATAAAAAAAGCTTTTTTCATCAAAGCTCCAGCCATAAAAAATGGACTTTGCCTTCTCCTCAGGAGTTAAATCTTTTATAGAGCCATCTTCATTCCGAAGGTAGATGTGACTGATTTCATTGCCTCCTTTGTCACTGCTATAAAGGATTCTCTCGTCATGAGGGAAATAGGAGATTACAAAGATTGCATCATCTGTCGAATTGGTGAGCTGGATGGGTTCTCCCCCTCCGACGGGAATTGCGTAGGCGTTGTAGATGCCTGTCTTATTGCTGGAGTAGAGAATCTTTTTCTCATCAGGAGAAAATGAACCGCCAAAGATTGACTCAGTATTGAGGAATTGTTCTATTGAATATTGCTTTACTTGAAGCGCTTCTTCTTTTTTTTCTTTTCTACATGAGGAAAGAATTAATGTGGCAAACAATAATCCACTCAAAGCAATAAAAATTTTTTTATTCATTGCTCCTCCTTAAATTCTAAAAAATCACGGAACAAATAATTAATTCTTGGATTTGGTTCTTAAAAAGGGGGAATTTTATTGATTACAAAAGGTATTTCATCTCCTTTCTCCGGGTTAAGTACAGTTTTTGCTTCTTTAAACTGAGATTATTTATGAAATCTTATCTTCAGAATTTTCTGAATCTATCTGGCTTTTTTGAACGATTTTCCTGGCGGCGTGCCTTATTGACTCTTAATTTTCTCCCTTTTATTTCCATCCCATCCAGAGAACTTATAGCCTTTCTTGCCTCTTCTTCCTTCTCAAACTCGGCGAATCCAAAGCCTTTAGACCTTCCCGTTACCTTATCTTTGATGATTTGTAATTCTTTAATCTGGATTCCTTTTTCCTTCATTGTGTTTTTCAATTCTTCTTCGGTCAAAGTGTAATCCAGATTCCCTAAGTAGATTTTTTTTTCTTCTTCCATATAAATCTTACCTCTTAAAAAACATTTCTCCTTTATAAACTAAGTTTATTTTCATTTATTTTCTTTTCCTCCTTTTTGATTCTCTCATTGACTCGTCCTCTTCCTTTTTTATCTCACGCAATCTTAAACTGAGTGATTCATATATCACAAGCTTTAATCATTGTCAAAAACTAACCATTTAGGGAGAGCATATTTCTTTAAGACATTCTTCCACGAGTTCAAGGGCTTTGAGAAACCTATCTTTTTCTTCTCCTACTCCAAAGCGAAGGTGAAAGTCGAGTTCAAAGTGGTCTCCAGCTGCCAGAAGAACACTCTTTCTTTCACGAATTTTCTCCACAAGCTCTGTGGAATTAATTTTTAGATTATAGCGAGGGAAGACTATGGCACCTGCCTTGGGAGGGATGCATTCGAAGATTCCATTCTGTCTTTTAAGCCAAGATTCGAAGAGAGGGTAGTTTGTACGGATTATTTTCCTTGTTCGCTCGAGTATTTTCTGTCTATTCTCTGGACTAAGGGCAATCCGTGCTAGGCGGTCGCTGAGTGCGGAAATGGAAATTGTGGTGTAGTCTTTGTATGCCCAGACTTTCTCGATAAATTCTGGTGGAGCTACCATCCAGCCCACCCTTAATCCTGGAAGACCATAAGCTTTGGAAAGACCGCAGGTGACGATTACTTTCTCATAGGCTCCCCACAGGGTCGGTGTGGTTTCCTCTCCATATTCTGCCCCCTGATACACTTCATCCGAGACAAGCCATGCTTTTGCCCAACGAGCAAGCTCCAGAATTGTCTCCCTTGCCTCCTCATTTAAGACGCTTCCTGTAGGATTATTCGGGTTGGTTACTAAAATTATCTTTGTTTTTTTAGTAACTTTCTTTTTTAGTTCTTCAAGGTCAGGTCCCCATGATAATTCTTCCTTCAGATAGAATGGCCTTACCTTTCCCCCAAACGCTCTCACCAAGCCTCTTATCTGCATATAGTTAGGGAGCATGAAGATAACTTCATCTCCTGGCTCAACAAGCCTCCAGGTTGCAAGAAAATTAGCCTCAGCCGAACCAGAGGTGATAAGGATATTTTGAGGGTTTGAATCAGGATAAATTCGAGAAATTATTTCTTTTAGCTGAGGAGTTCCGTCGGATTGAATGTACCCCAGATGTGTCTCAAGAAGTTCTCTAAGTTCCTCCTTGGAGACTAACTCTTGGAGAGAGAGTGGGTAGACACCACTTTCGGATAGGTTATAATCGACTATATTTTCCCATACCGATTGCCATCTTTCCATCACAAAAGGCTCAATTTTCATCTTTTTTTCCTTTCATCTTTTTGGTTTTTATTTAATTGATAAGTATACTCCAAAGTGGTGGTGCTTGTCTAAAAAAATTAGAAATGAGGAAGCACCCTTTTTTCTGGTATGGAGTTTAATTTGCATCGCGGACGAGCTTTTTCTTTCCTTAATGAGATTTACTCTTTCAGGTTGATGATAATCAGGGAATATGGGGATAAATTTCTAAGAGCCCTCTATTTCTTTAATCGACTCTTATGTTTCAATCAAAACCAACCGACGTAAAATTCACGCTTTCCCCAGAATTCTTTCTTATATCGCCTCTCATAGACTTAAATTCTTAGTTTTTTTTCATCTTCATCTTATTTCTTTTTTCCAATTTTGTCGCATTGAAATATTCCACAAAAATTGGGCAGAGCAATAAAGTGCAAATTGGGCTGCCGAAAGATTAAGGGGAGGTATGATAAAATGCTCTTTATGAGTTGGAAACATTATGAGGCAAGCTTTAAGGCTAAAGTGGCCTTGAAAGCCGTTAAGGTGGGAAAAAACGATAGCTCAGATAGCCAGCACTTTTAGGGTTCACCCTAACCAAGTTCGTCTGTGGCGAGAACAACTTCTGCATGCTTTGCCAGTTTTCTTTTCTGATCGAAGAAAAAGGAGAGAGTAATCTCAGGATGAGCTGGAAGCTGAGCTTTACCGCCAGATCGGCCGGCTTAAAGTAGATCTTGACTGGCTTAAAAAAAATTGCAACAGCTCCTGGAGCCAGGAGAAGAGATTTAATCGAGGTGAGCGAGATGCTCTCGATAGAGCGGCAATGTGAGCTTTTAGGATCGGCCAGGTCTTCATACTATTCCAAGGACAAGGGTGAAGATGATTATAATATTTTAATTTAATGAGGCTGATTGATGAGCAATATACGAAGAGTCCTTTTTATGGTGTTGAGATGAGGGGGGGTTGGTTAAGGAGTCAAGGGCTTGGAGTTAATCCCAAGCGAGTTAGGGGATTGATGAGGGAGATGGCTTTGGAGGGGATTTATCCTCGCAGCCGGAGGAGCTTTTCTTCTTCTAGTAATAAGCTATATTCCTATCTTTTAAGGGGGCTAAAGATAGAGCGAGCTGACTAGGTTTGGGAGGCAGATATAACCTCCCTCCGGTTAGATCACGGTTTTTTTATTTAACTGCAGTTAGGGATTGTTATAGCCGTTATGTTCTTTCCTAGGAAGTGGCTAATTCTCTTTTGGAAGGAAGAGGGGTAAGGCGAAGTATGGATGCTCGAGGCCGGGTAGATGATAATATTTTCGTGGAAAGTCTGTGGCTGAGGGTGAGGTATGATGAGGGAATCTATCTTCATGAGTACCGAACCGCTTCTGAGGCTCGAGAAAGGCTTGGAGAGTACTTTCACTTCTATAATCCAGAGAGGTTACATCAAGCCCGGGGCTATCAAACTCCACATGAGGTTTATTTTGGGTTGCAGCTAAGCTCACAAATGATTGAGGCTTGCTTGTATATAAAATATCTGCTAAGGCAGGTCAGATTTGCACCTTAATCAGTCTTTATTTTTATCCAAATATTGGGGAGCATCTTACATAAATTAGATTTCTTCTCTATAGAAATATATTAAGAAGCTCGCTTCCTCAAAACCTCACCTTGCCCCTTCTGCTGATATCATCTCATCCGCCTCGATTAGCTCCCTTTTCTTGTTTCTCGTCTAATTTCCCTCTTGCTATCCCCTTTCTACTTGAATTAATATAAAATTTAATTTCATCATTTTTAATATGTAATTTAAGGCAGGCAAGATTATAAAATAATAATATGGCGAAAAATTTTTAAATGAGGAGGTAATGGGAATGAGTGATAAACTCTCTCGGCGGGAATTTATAGAAACTTTAGCCAAGTCTGCTGCCCTGGCTGGGCTTACGATTGCACCTGAAACGAGGAGAGTCTTTGCCTCGCCCTCGAAGTTTGACCTTGTCATCAAGAATGGGATGATTGTAGATGGGATGGGTAATGAGCCTTTTGAGTCTGATTTAGGAATAATTGGTGAATATATCCAGGCCATAGAAAAAGTCGACCCTTCTCAAGCGAAGAAGGTCATCGATGCCTCGAAGAAAATTGTTTCGCCAGGATTTATAGATATCCATTCTCATTCTGATTTCGAGCCATTCTTAAATCCAAAGGCAGAAAGTAAGATAAGACAGGGTGTGACAACTGAGTTAGTCGGAAATTGTGGTTCTTCTGCTTTTCCCTTGAAAAAGTCTTGCTTCGAGGATGAAGAAGAGATTCTTAAAGAGGCAAAGATTGAAATTACATGGGAGAACCTCGAAGGATACCATTTGCTCCTTGAGAAAAGAGGAATTGCCGTGAATCATGGTACGCTTGTGGGTCAGGGGACTGTGCGTAGATTTATTATAGGAAATGCTCGAAGAAAGCCTTCCACAGAAGAAATGGAAATGATGAAAAAGCTCGTCTCAGATGCTATGTCTCAGGGAGCTTTTGGGCTTTCCACGGGACTAGAATATATTCCAGATCGCTTCTCCAGCACGGATGAAATAATCGAATTATGTAAGGTTATTGCGGACTTCAAAGGATTTTATGCCACCCACATGAGAAGCGAGGACACCTTCCTCTTAGAGGCTGTGGGTGAAGCTCTCCATATTTCTGAAAGCGCTTGTTTGCCGCTTCAAATCTCACATCTTAAAGCCTCAGGAAAAGAGAATTACTATAAAATTCCTTTTGTCTTCGACCTCATCGAGCGGGCAAAAGAGAGAGGGCTTGATGTCAGTGCTGATCGCTATCCTTATACGGCATACAGCACAACCCTGAGTATTTCTTTTCCAGCCTGGGCTCTCGATGGGGGGCCACAATGTTTCGTAGAAAGGTTGAAGGATAGAGAGCTCAGGGAGAAGATGAAGGAAGAAACGATGGAGAAGGTTGTGGCGAACAACGGGTGGGAGAGCATGCTCATCAATCATGTTCAGAATGAGAAAAACCGCCACCTTATAGGTAAATACATCCAGGAAGCTGCGGATGAAGTTGGACAGGATCCCTATGAATTTGCCTGTGACCTCCTTATTTCTGAAGGAGGCAATTTGAGTATCACAGGATTTGGAATGAGCGAAGAAAACACTGCATCAGTTCTCAAGCATCCCCAGGTGATGCTCTGTTCAGATGGGAGTGCCCTTGCTCCCTACGGCCCACTTGACAGGGGTATTCCTCATCCTCGGAACTACGGCACTTTCCCTCGTTTTTTAAAGGTTTATGTTCGCGAGAAGAAAATACTCACTCTTACTGAGGCCATCCAGAAAATGACTTCTATGCCAGCGAGAAGGATGGGGCTTAGAGACCGGGGGGCGATCAAAAAGGGCTTCTATGCAGACCTCGTAATCTTCGATCTGTCCCGCATCTTAGATAAAGCAACCTATACCGACCCTAAGCAGTATCCTGAGGGGATAGATTATGTAATTGTCAACGGAAAAGTTGTCATCTCCAAAGGAGAGCATTCAGGAGAGCTCCCAGGGAAAATTTTACGCCACAAGAAAGCATGATATATTTTTTATTTTTGCCTTATCTTAATCTCCTCTAAAAAATTGAAATTTTTTATGGGAAATATAAATGGAGTAAGACATGGAAAAAATAGACGTCAAGAAAGAGGCGCTCGAAGCAGAAGAGAGAATAAGGCCTCATATCCGGGAAACTCCCCTTGAGTTTTCCCTTCCCTTAAGCCAAGTTACAGACTCTGAAGTATTTCTGAAGCTTGAGAACCTTCAGTTTTCAGGTTCCTTCAAATTCAGGGGAGCGATAAATAAGGTTCTTTCTTTGGAAAATGAAAAAATTAAGAAAGGCCTTGTCACAGCTTCTTCCGGTAATCATGGTGTTGCCTTTGCTCACATTCTGAGGAAACTCGGTCTCAAAGGGACGATTTTCCTTCCTGAAAATGCATCCCCTACAAAAATAGAAGTGCTTCGCTCTTTTGGTGTAGATTTAAGACTTCATGAAACAGACTGTGCGCGAACCGAAGCATTTGCCAGGAAAACAGCAGAGAGTACTGGTCAAGAATACATCTCTCCTTATAACGATGTTAAGGTAGTTGGAGGGCAAGCTACGATTGGGATTGAACTGGAAAGACAGGCAGAAAGAATCGATGCTGTTTTCGTCCCTGTCGGAGGAGGAAGTTTGATAGGAGGAATTGCAGGATACCTCAAAGTCAAAAACAAAGGAATTGAGATTGTCGGCTGTCAACCTGAGAACTCTCCTGTGATGTATGAGTCTCTTAAGGCAGGCAAAATAATTGAAATGGAGTCAAAGCCCACTCTTTCTGATGGAACTTTTGGCGGGATAGAGGAAGGCTCAATAACTTTTGACCTCTGCAGAGATTATGTGGATGACTTTGTCCTGGTGAAAGAGGAAGAAATCGAAGAGGCAATCAAGTTCTTCCTCGAAAAGCAGCACATGCTGATTGAAGGTGCGGCTGCGCTTTCGGTAGCCTCTTTCCTGAAGACCAAGAAAAAATACAGGGGCAAACGTGTCATCCTGATCATAAGTGGCTCAAAAATACCCCTTGATAAATTAAGGATGATTCTCTGCAAGGTGGGAGAAAAAAAGAGAGATTGAGTTCAATTTAAAAAAGGGGAAAATGGCTTTCGATAAATGCCCTGGTCAGGATATAAGGAGAAAGAAGCAAGAAGATATCCTCCGCGAAATAAACTGCCCCCAGTGTGGATATTCGATAGAATTTTTTTTTGACGATTTAGCAAGAATATGTCCTCAATGCGGGGAGAAGGTGGAAAAGGGGAGTGAGGCATTGTTGAAGGATTTTGGATGTGCCACCTGGTGTTCTTCTGCGCTGGAATGCCTTGGACCCAGGGTCTATGAAAAATTTAATGAGTTCCGGGAGGCTTTAATTGAAGAAAAAAAGAAAAAACTTAGGGAGTTATTGAGCACAGTACCTGATGAAGAGATAGAGGTGAAATTGACTTTCATCCGGGCTTTCCAAGAAAATACGTCGATTGAATTGCTGATAAATCCTGAGAGGACAATAAAGCCTTTAAGGAAAAAGGACCCCCGCCTTTATGAAAAGGTCATTAGATATTATTCTGAATTTACAAGGAAAAAGAAAAAAGAATAAATTCAGCTTTCTCCCCCATGTAGCACTAATTTGTGAGATGTTAAAAAAGAGGGCTCATCCGAAATTTCGGGAATGTTTTAAACTCAGAGGTGCTTATAAGTTTTTCCAAGTTTCATTTTTTTGGAGATTAATAAAAATAAATTTGCTATGTGGATAGGAAAATTTAAGTTTAATATCTAAACATTCCTTTTCAGCCTATTTTCTGGATCTCTTCCCAATCTGAAATTTTTAGAGCTATGAAAAAACCGTAGAGTTTTTTAATTTAGGATAATTTGCTTAAAAAAAGAGGTAGAGAAAAAAAATTGGATTATCTCCCGCTTAGTTGATAAAAAATTGAATATTTGGGCGCGTAACTATAAGATTTCATTGGAATAAGATGAGGATTCAGATTCAAAATATCAAAGCTAGTACGAAGGAAGTATCTCCGAAGCGTTTTGAATTGGCCGAACTCTGACAAAAGGAAGAAGTTATTAGTCTTCTCTCCTCGATGAGATATCATATTTTCACCAACTGATTTGGAGAAGAGTCAAAAATTATAGCTTTATTCCCAATCAAAAACATAAGCGAGGTGCCTTTAGGGGTGAGAGATACCATCTCCAAAATCATCTCAAAGGGCGATTGTCTAAATGTGTGTCTTTTCTCAATATATAAGCTCAGAAATAATTTTATTTTGTGAATGAGAGGGATTTTTAAAAGATGAAGACAATAGCAAAAGGGGTTTTAATTATAATAATGTTTTTTCTTTCTCTTCCCTGTAAATTAGATTCAACTCAAGGAAAGAAGCTTCGGGTTAAGGTTGAAGAAGCTAAGGTATATCTCGAGCCTGATTTAAATAGTCCTGTTCTTGAGAATTTTAAAAAAGGGACGATTCTTACTCTCGGTGCTTCCTTAAAATTCCGAAAGTGTTGGTACTATGTTTACTTCATCTCCAAGGTCACAGGGAATATTCATGCCGGATACGTACTCGAATCACAGGTTGAGAAGCTTTATCAAATCACCAAAGTGATAAATATTAGTGGTAAAGAGGAAACTTCTCCTCAACCTGTGGCCCATTTTAGAGAGGCAAGATGGGGAATGACGAAGGATGAAATAAGGAGGATTGAAGGAAATCCTGATTTCTTAGAAAGAAACGATGCCCTAGAAATAATGGAATTCAGGAGAAAAGTTAATGAAAAGGACTGCCTAATCCAGTTCATTTTTGTTGAGGGTAAGCTGACAAAAGGGAAATATACATTCTTCTGGGAGCAGAGTGATAAGGATGGATGCCTTGAACATTTCAATAAAATAAAGACTCAAATCACCGAGTCTCATGGTCAACCTGATTTTGACGACACTATCTCAAATACCTCTTCCTTTTCGAGTGACTTTGGGAAGGGAGAAGCTCGGGCGAGAGAAGGTTTAAGCTTGGAGTGTCTGTGGACGGACAAAGAAACAGAAATTTACCTTTCTGTTTTCTCCCGAGAAAGTGACTTACTCCTTGAAGTTGAATACACAGGAGTCAAGTTTAAAGAACTCTTGAGGAGTGTCCAAGGAAAGGCATTATCTTAAAGGAGTGAAAGGTCAGATTATTTTAATTCTTTCCCGTCCCAGCAATAAGTACATATTTTCTCCTTGGGTAAGCCTATTGCTTTTATCAAATCATCCAAATTTTGATATTTCAACGTAGTCAGATTCAGCCATTCGCGGATTTTCTCCACCATTCTTTTGTATTCATCCGAATCATAGTGGGTGTAACGCTCTATGTTTTCCTCATCCTTTCCTTCTATATCTCTTATTGCTTTTCTGGCTGCTAAATCGAGTTCTGAACGTGAGCGGGAAAAATTCAGGAACTTACAGGCATAGATTAAGGGAGGGCATGCAGGACGCATGTGCACTTCAAGGGCTCCAAACTCATAAAGCCTCTGAATGGTGTTTTTAAGTTGAGTTCCCCGAACGATTGAATCTTCACAGAAAAGCAGCCTCTTTCCTTCGATTATGTCTCTAATGGGAATGAGCTTCATCTTTGCCACTAAGTCTCTCACCGCTTGGTCCTGAGGCATGAAGCTTCTCGGCCAGGTTGGGGTGTATTTAACAAAAGGACGCTTAAAAGGGATTTTCCTTTCACTAGCATATCCCAAACCATGCCCTGTCCCGGAATCAGGGATTCCGGCTACCATGTCTATCTTCACATCGTCGTTTGAGGCGAGGATGGCACCACATCTATTTCTGACCATCTCAACGTTTATTCCTTCGTAATTTGAGGCTGGATAGCCGAAATATACCCAGAGAAATCCGCATATCTGCATCTTTTCTTCGGGTGGTTTAAGCTCCTCAATCCCTTCTTCTGTCATGAAAACAATTTCTCCTGGTCCAAGGTATTTATGAATTTCATAATTTAGGTTGGGGAAGGCACAACTTTCGAGAGATGCGGCGTATCCTTTTTCTTTTTTTCCAATGACCACAGGAGTACGCCCAAGTTTGTCCCTTGCCACATAGATTCCATTTTCAGTCAGAAGGAGAAGTGAACATGACCCCTCGATTGATTCTTGAGCATTTTGAATGCCTTCTTTAAAAGTCGCTTCCTGATTAATCAATGCTGCTACAAGCTCAGTCTGATTTATCTCTCCACCTGCCATTTCTGAGAAATGAATTTTTCTTGTGCTGAATGCTTTATTTATTAAATCATCAATATTTATTATCCGCCCCACCGTGACCAGAGCATAGTCTCCAAGATGGGAGCGAATTAGGAGTGGTTGGTCATCCCAGTCGCTGATGACTCCAATCCCCATATTACCCCACATTTTTTCTATGTCTTGCTCAAACTTGGACCTAAATTGAGTGTTCTCAATGTTATGGATAAATCTTGTGAAACCTTCTTCTCTGTTTTTCACTGCCAGACCGCCGCGTCTTGTTCCCAGATGTGAGTGATAATCTGTTCCAAAGAAGAGATCATTTACACAATCTTCTTTTGAGGCAACACCAAACAAACCGCCCATTTTCCTTTCTCCTTCAAGAAGAGTTTAATTTTGAGAGATTCACCCTCGAGTAAGGAGGCTTCCTCAGAAAAACTCACCAATATTCTATTTATTGCAGATTTCCGCTTCCTGTGCAAGAGAAGAGGTTTGTATACGGCGTGGTTTTGGCCGATTAAAATTCAAACATATCTTTAAAATAGAACCTTGTCGTTTTCTTTTGACTTTTAAGTTCTGAACTTTCCTTAATTAGATGGTTAAGTATGCAGGATTTAAAAGAAAAGAAATAAGTATCTTCTTTTTTTAATTTGAGGTTAAGATTAATGAAAAGATGAAAGAGTCTATCCTCAATTCTTTGGCTAATATCTCCTCTTTTTCCCCGGCTTTCTTTAATTATATCTAAGTCACCCATCCCGTGATTAATAAGATTTTTATCAATTCATCGGGGAGTGAATTATCATATTTAACCCTTTTATTTAAAGAGGCTTAAATTTATGTTTTAATTAAGAGATTCAGTCTGAGCGAGAAAGCTAAACAATGGTTTAAAATAAGGCATGAGTTAAAAAGTTGGAGAGCTTTTGGCTGGCGCTGAGGCTCACCAGAAATTTCTCATGATGGTAGAAATAGATGGATTATTTTTCATATAATGAATTAAGATAGAGAGAGAAGGAGAAAGCATAAATGAAAAGGCTAATCTCGTTCCCTCTCCCTCTAACTTTCCTTGCCTTCCTTTTTTCCTCTTGCCTCATTGCTATTCATGATTACTCTGCTCGGAGAGATTTATCATTCGAGGGAAAATTTTATAAAAAGATAACTTTTAAATCAGGAGGGACCCTTTCCTTAAAAAACATAAATGGAAACATTGAGATCAAAGGGTGGGATAGAGATGAAGTGGAGCTTACTGCTCAAAAAACTTTTCGAGAATCATTCGAAAGAAGAATCTACTTTTTTCCTCTGAGAAACCCACTACCGCGCGTAGACATTGAGAAGGACGAAAGTTCAATAAGCATAAGAACACGCGTTAAATCTTTTAAAGAGGAGGGGCTGAGTTATGTTGATTATTTCCTCCAAGTCCCTCGTTCAATAAATTTAAAAGATATAACCTGTGAAGAAGGGGATGTTTATGTCTCTGATCTCTTCGGGGAAGTTAGTGTGAAGATTGAAAAAGGTGATGTTATTCTCAAGAATTTCTCAGGGTCTGTGAGAGCCTCTACCGTCAGGGGCTCAATCGAGATGGAGCTTTTAGACATAAGGGAGTATGATGAAGTGAGAGTCCTTACCAGGCAAGGAGATATAGTAATCTATCTTGAGCCAGATGTTAACGCACAAATAGAGGCAAGAAGCTCGAGAGGGGAAGTTTCTTGCGAATTTGAACTTGAAAAGGTTGTGCCAGGCGAAAAATTTTCTGCAGAGCTTGGAGGAGGCGGGGCTTTAATCTCGCTCAAATCTCTTGAGGGAAGGATATTTATCAGGAAGATAACCTAAAGAAATGCGGCTCAGCTTATGTTTTTTATTTTAGAGAGGAGGAAATAAGAAAGGATGGAAGAATATAGAAAAGTTGTCGTGGTGGGAATAATTATCATCACTCTTGTTGCGGGGGCAATCACCCTCTATTATTTTTTGAGGACAAGGACTTCGCTTGAAAAAGGACCAGAAGGGGCAAAGGCTGAACCAGCTCTTGAGGAGCTATCTCAGAAGAGAGAAGTAAAGAGTCTTGATTTCCTTGGAATAAGCCTTGCTGAGAGTGACTCTCTGATTAGGAAATTAGCCAGGGAGCTTTCTTCTCACCCAAAATTAGAAAAATGGCTTCAGAGCGATCAACTTATCAGGAAATTTACGGCCGCGGTAGATAACATCGCTAATGGCCTGAGCCCTCGTCCCCAGATTGATTTTTTTGCCCCGAGAGGGGAATTCAGGGTCGAAGAAAAAGACGGGAAGCTCTTCCTGAGCCCTGAAACTTATAACCGATACGACCAAGTTGCGGATATCTTCCTTTCTCTTGACACCGAAGCCTGCGTCAGGCTTTATCGTCAGGCGAAACCGCTAATCCAGGAAGCTTACCGTGAACTCGGCTATCCTGAAAAAGATTTCGATGATACGCTCTTTCAAGCCATTGTGGAACTTCTCCAAGTGCCTGTTGTAGAAAGGGAAATTGTTCTTAGAAAAGAATTATTGACTTATGTCATGGTCGAAAGCGAGCTGGAGAAGCTGAGTGAGGCTCAGAAGCATCTCCTTCGCATGGGGCCTGAAAATGTAAGAATCATTCAGGGGAAATTGAAGGAACTGGCCATCGCTCTGGGCTTTCCCGAAGAGAAGCTTCCCAGGACAAGAATTTATTGAATTATCTCTCTCGATGGCGCTCAGGATGTTCAACTCCCTCTCAAAGAAGAGCAATGTCAGAAATCTTCTTTCTATTCTAAGCAAAAGCTTGCTAAGGGCATTTTTGAACAAGTTTTAAAATAGAAGATGAAGCATGATTCTAGAGCTTAAGGGAAGAATAGCAACTCTGAGAAAGATTAGACGGAGGGAGAATAATTAAAGCTCCTCAGACACTCTCATGGGTAAGATGAAAAGAGATTTTCTTCTACTTGAAGCGCAAATTCTATGCTTTCTTTTTTCTCCGTATCTTCCTTTTTCCTCATTTACCCGCTCAAAAGCCATAATAGCCATCTCAACAGATTCCAAAATTTTAAACATAGATTTAAGAACTAAAGGAGGGAAGATGAAGAAGCTATTCTCGCTTACCACAATTATTATTACCTTGCTTCGTTTCACCTCTCTTGTGCCAATCTTCGGTTTTGAGGAAAAAATGTTTGAAAAATCAGATTTTAGGGAAAGAAGAGATAAACTTTGCTCTCTAATTGAAGATGGTGTGGCCATAATAAGCAACACTGTGCCTTACGCAGGGAGAATCAGGGTGAATCCAGATTTTTTTTACCTAACTGGAGTTGATGTACCGGAAGCCAAGTTGATCTTAATTCCTTCTAAACTGGCAGAAAAAACTCCTTCTCCTCAAGCATGGAAATCCACTCTCTATTTACCTCCCCACGATCCGAGAAGGGGAGTCTGGGATGACCCCCAACTTTTTCCGGGAGAAGAGGCTCAGAGAGAAACGGGCATTGAAAATACGGCTTCCCTTGAGGTTTTTTATGCGCATGTGGCAAATCTGGGCAACATAACCGAGACGGTTTATCTCCCCTTTCAGAGTAATTTAGATTCTCCGCTTGAGCTTCCTCCTGACCTTCAATTTGTGGAGAAGGTGAGGAAAATACTTCCCCAAGTGAGAATTAAAAACCTTACTCCTATCCTCGATGAACTCAGATGGAAGAAGTCAAAAAAAGAGATTGAAATCATGAGGGAAGGCTGCAAGATTACTGTTGAGGCTTTTAAAGAAGCAGCACGCCTGACGAAGCCAGGACATTATGAATATGAGATAGAAGCTGCGGTAAACTACATCTTCAGAAAAAATGGCGCCCAGGGTGCAGCCTTTACCATAATAGGCTCAGGACCAAATTCTTGCATCCTCCATCATATGAAAAATGACCGTCTGATGGAGAAAGGGGATTTACTCGTAATAGATATAGGAGTATGGTACAAATCATACTCCACAGATTTAACGAGGACAATTCCGGTTTCGGGTAGTTTCACTGCTGAACAGAGAAAGATCTATGAAATCGTTCTCAGGGCTCAGAAAAAAGCCATATCTATAGTCAAACCTGGAGTCACTCTGGCTGAAATCCATAAAGTTTCAATGGATGTCATCGATGAAGCTGGTTACGGCAAATATTTTATTCATGGGGTCGGACATTCCCTGAATGGAGGCTCTCTTTACAAACCTGGTAGCCTAGGTTTAGTTTTTAGTGGCATGTATGGAAAATACAAGATGGACCGTTATTTTGCGGCCGACAACCCTCTTCTCCCGGGGAGCGTGTTCACGGTAGAGCCTGGAATCTACATTCCCGAGAAAAACCTGGGCATCAGGATTGAAGATGATATTCTTGTAAGCGAAGATGGGTATGAAATTCTCACTGACGAGGCACCTAAAGAAATTGATGAAATTGAGAGGTTGATGAGAGAGAAACCAAAATATTTTATGAGTAGCCATAAATAAGGGAAAAGAGTCGAGTCTTAAGTCATAATTTCTTCGATTATTGCCACTCCACTAAGCCCTTAAAGCCGTAAGCCATTTCATTTGATTAAATATTTTATTACTAGGAAGCCACCAAAGAGGAGGATAAAGAAAATTATGGCAAGAAAGTTGAAGTATCTATCGATGAAAGATTTTATCCCGGGACCGAATTTTGTGAAAAGAGCAGCTATGGCAAAGAAGCGGAGAGACCTGCTTGTGGCTGAAGCGCTCACAAAGAGAAAGAAATTTAGTTTGAAAACTCCTGAGGCTATGGTAAAGACTTTGTAAGGAATAGGGGTGAACCCAGCCATGAATACATACCAGAATCCATAATGATTGTAGTTGGTCATGACTCTTTCAAAAAGGCTCTCGGTAAATCCGGGAATATATTTAAAGAAGAAGGAATCGACGGCTTCCCAGGCTCCATAGCCGATAAAATAACCTATTATTCCTCCTGCCAGCGATGCTGCTGAGGTGAAAAAAGCGAAGCGCCAGGATTTTTTTATATTGCCAAGGCAGAGTGCTATGAGAAGAGGGTCGGGAGGAATAGGAAAAAAGGAACTCTCTGCCAAGGCAAGAAGGACTAGGGCGGATGGTCCCGAAGGTTTATCTGCCCAGTGAAGAACCCAGTCATACAGTTTTTTAAGAAATCTCATCTTCGATGGCTACAAGGATTTTTTTCAAGGAGTTTAGTTTGAGTTTTCTGTAGGCTGTAAAGTCTGTTTTCAAAGGAGAAACAGTGATGAAGCCTTGCTTTATGGCTACCACGTCGCTGCCTTCGTCTCCGACAAAGGTAGGAGAGCCATCTCCTATCCAGAAATATACATTTTTTCGGGGGTCTGTCTTCTGGATTATTTCTGGATTATATCTTTTCTCGCCAAGCTTTACGAGCTTTATTCCTTTTATGGGAGGAGGGGGAATATTGATGTTGAAGGTAATTCCCCTTAGGAAGTCTCTTTCAAGGGCTTTTATCGCAAATTGGCGGCATATCTTTGCAGAAAAATCAAATCGATACTTCCCCCCTTCATCCGGGAGGGAGGAAAATGCCAGAGATGGTATACCGAGGAAAGTTCCCTGGATTGCTGCTGCTACTGTCCCTGAGTAACAGATATCTTGCTGGCCGAGATTAGCTCCCTGATTTATTCCGGAGATGAGAAGATGAGGCTTTTCAGGGAGAAGACATTTAAGTGCCAGGTAGACACAATCTGCAGGGGTTCCGTCGATGGCAAAAATCCTCTCTTTAATTTTTTTTACTCTCAATGGTCTGTGAAGGGTAAGAGCCCAAGAGGTGGCGCTCCTTTCTCTGTCTGGAGCGACGATGTAGACTTCACCTATCTCCTTTAAATATTGGGCAAGGGTTTCTATCCCTTCAGAAAAGAAGCCATCATCATTGGTGAGAAGAATCAGCGCTCTATTTTTTTTTACTTGAATGTTTCACCTCGATTGCTAAAAATTCATACACTTAAACTTTCATCATTCTCTTTAGGAGGAAAGAAATCCTTTTTCTAAATTTTCTTTTCGGCTCTTATCATTATGAGGAGCATTTTGAACTTCTCTTCCGCCTTCAAAGAGTGAGGCTTATGAGCGGGCATGAGGAGCATCTCTCCTTCATTAAGGGGGACAGGTTTACCTGAAATAAACACTTTTGCTTTCCCTTCTACACAGAAGATGAGTGCGTCAAAGGGAGCGGTGTGTTCGCTTAATCCCTGCGCTCTGTCAAAAGCGAAAAGAGTCACCGTTCCTGTTTTCTTGGAGACGAGCTCACGGCTTACCACTGAGCCTTCTTGATAGGCGATGAAATCTTTCAAGCGAATGGCTTCACTCTCAGGGAAGTTTCTTGAACTTGCCTCATCAGGATTCATTCTTCTCTCCTTTTTGTCAGCAGATTATACTTATTCTCGATTTGTTTTTCCATGAAAATTTATTTCCAAAAATTCTCACCTTAAAAGAGGTTTGTCTTGAACGCTGCTTTTTCTTGAGTTCTAAGAGTCTTGAAACAAGAATGGTCGGGACGGGCGGATTTGAACCGCCGACCCCACGCACCCCAAGCGTGTGCGCTACCAGGCTGCGCCACGTCCCGACAAAGGTCTTAATTATATCAGAAAATAGGTGAAGTTTTGACCTTTATTTACTTTTTTAGGACTGAAGCTATCTCCTTCAACTCTTCACGCACCTGAACCAGAATTTTCTTCAACTGGTCAGGGTGAAGAACAACCTTTTTCCTGATTCCAAATTCCTCTTCAATCCTTCTTTTTGCGCCTGCCAGAGTAAAGCCTTGATTCTCAATCAGCTCTTTGAGGCGAAGAATGATGGCGAGGTCCCTCTTGCGAAAAATTTTAGCTCCCGATGCTGTCCGTCCCGCCTGGAGAAAATAAAACTCTTTTTCCCAGCTGTCTATCACTCGAGGCTCTAATTTCGCAATTCGGCTTACTTCTTCTAGCTTGTAGGCCAGTTTTTCGCCTTCATTTTGCGCTTTCATTTTAAATTTTGAATCGTTTCGTAAAGCTTTGATTTTTCAATTTGATTTTAATATTCCCTTCTCTATTATCCACGGATTAAAATCATCCCTATAATTATCACGGAATCTTTATTTCGTCAAGAAACCATCAATCTAGGGTCCATCTTTCAAGAACTTGATAAAAACGTTAATCTTCGAACGATTAATTGAAAGATATCATCGAGGAAATGGGATAAACTTTTTTGTTCTCTTTTTAATCTTAACCTAAAAATTAAAGAAGATATAAATTTTTCTCTTTATATATTTTTACTAGTAATTTAGAGAAAGCTGAAAATAATATGAAAAGGCAGGATAAATCCTCTTCACGCTCTGTAGCAAAAGGTTCTTTTCTTTCCAGAAAAGTCTGCCGTTTTTTCAAGGCTTTATTTCTGCTATAATTTAAATAAATTCTTCAATGAGGAAAGAGGAAAAGCATATTCCCCTTGCCGAAAGGATGCGGCCACATAGCCTCGAACAATTCTACGGGCAGGAACATCTTCTGGGAGAGGGGAAGATTCTCTCTGAGCTCATCAAGTCCGACCATCTTGTTTCCCTTATTTTCTGGGGACCACCTGGTTCGGGAAAGACAACTCTTGGTTATATCCTTGTTCAACACTTCAATTTTCCTTGCCTCTTTTTTAGTGCAGTGCTCTCAGGCATAAAAGAGGTCAAGGAAGTCATGTCTAAAGCCGAAAGCCATAAGAGACTATATGGTAAGCCCACAATCATCTTCATCGATGAGTTTCACCGTTTTAATAAGGCTCAGCAGGGAGCGTTTCTCCCCTATGTAGAAAAAGGAGATATAATCCTCTTTGGATCGACCACAGAAAATCCTTCATTTGAAATAATAGCCCCGCTCCTTTCCAGGATGAAGGTCCTTATCCTCCACCCTTTATCCGAAGAAGCCCTAACCAGAATCCTTAGGGAATCTCTTGAAGATGAAGAGCGAGGCTTGGGCCGGCTGAAAATGAAGATTGAAGAAAAGGCTCTTCAGATGATTATCGATTATTCAAATGGAGATGCGCGCAGGGCTCTTAATACCCTGGAGATTTCTGCAAGTCTCGCCAAATCAGGAATGATAACGGCTGAAGAGGTAAGAGAGGCTTTACAGAAGAGAATTCTTCTTTATGATAAAAGCGGAGAAGAACATTTTAACCTAATTTCTGCGCTCCATAAGAGCCTCAGGAATAGCGATGTGGATTCTTCCCTTTATTGGCTGGCAAGGATGATTGTGGGCGGAGAGGATCCGCTCTATATTGCCCGCAGGCTAGTGAGGTTTGCTTCCGAAGACATCGGTCTTGCTGACCCCCAGGCACTTGCAGTTGCTCTCAATGCCAAGGATGCCTTTGATTTCATTGGCTCACCAGAGGGTGAGCTTGCTTTAGCAGAGGCTGTGATTTATCTGGCCTCTGCTCCGAAGAGTAATCGTGCCTATGTTGCTTTTTCCCGAGCAAAGGAAGATGTGGAGCAGAGTCCCTTTGAACCAGTACCCCTTCATCTCCGAAATCCTGTCACCAGGCTTATGAAAGATGCAGGCTACGGAAGAGATTACCGCTATGCTCATGACTTTGAAGAGCTCACCACAGATATGGACACATTCCCTGAGAAATTAAAAGGAAGGAAGTATTATTATCCAGGTGAGCTGGGTTTCGAAAGGGAGATAAAAAAGAGAATTGAATGGTGGAATCTCCAAAAACAGAAGATAATGAAGGAGAAGCAGCAAGATAAAAAGAAGTAATCTTTGTGAATCAAGGACATTCTTTTCCGACCTCTCTAAATGAATCAGCCCTTTTCTTTCTTACTTTCTTTGAGAAGATAATATACCTCCCAGCTTATATCATCAGCGACACATCCCAAACATGACTTTTCTGTAGTGGCAAGCTCTCCATCCTCGATTTTATCTTTGAGGATTTTTTTCACTTTTTTTCTTATTTTATAAAGAAGGATGTAATTTATCATTTTTCTAAGTGGATAATAACAGCTTGATTTTTTGATGTAAAGATTGAGGAATAAAAATAAAAAGTGTTATCATAGCCACTACTTATGAAAAAGTTGAAGTTCATCATCTTTACGCTTCTTATCTTTTCACTGTCGTTGTGCTCTCTTTTTAAGTCGAAAAAGATTTCCTATCCCACAGGAATAATCTTTCCCCTCGAAGAAGAATTGAATATTCTTTATGAGGGCGAAATAATCGAAGCTATGAGAAGAGAAGAAAATAATCTTTTTTTCTCTACAAGGAATGGATATGTTTATTGCGTGGAGGGAAAGGAAAGGAGAGTTCTCTGGAAATATAAAGCCCAAAATCAAATAAAAAGTGCTCTGTTTCAAGGGGAGGCTGGACTTTATTTTCTTGATACAGATGATGTTCTTTATCACCTTGCGAAAAATGGAGATTTAATCTGGAAAAGAGACCTTAAGGAAAAAATAGGTAGCGGTATTGCAGTAGGAAGGCAGATGGTATTTCTTACTACAGAAAGTGGGAAAATAATCGCTCTTGATGAGGCTTCAGGAAAGATTCAATGGTCTTTTCAAACCACTCACAGGCCTAGCACTCCCCCTTATTTTTCTCCTGAAGGGAGAATAATTTTTGGATGTGAAGACGGCAATCTTTATTTTCTTAATGAAAGAGGAGAAGAGGTCTTCAGATTCAGGCTCGATGCCAAGATTCAATCTTCTTTGTATGTTGAGGGAAATCTTCTCTATTTTGGAGCAAGTGACCAGTATTTTTACTGTTTTGATGCCCAGAAAAAGAGGATAAAATGGAAGATAAAGACGGGAGGGAAAATCTTCTCCAGCATCAAGGCTGAAGGTAAAAGGATTTTCTTTCTCACCTGGAATGGAATTCTCTATTGCTTGAACAAGAAAAATGGCCATCTCCTCTGGTGGAATAGCATCCCTTCAAGAAGCTTTTACGAACTTGAAATTGTCGAGAAGAGGATAGTTGTCTCCTCTTTTTCGCCTCTCCTTGTAAGCTTTGACCTTGAAACAGGAGAAAAAATAGGCGATTTCAACGCTTCAGGAGAGCTGAAGTCGAATCCCCTCTGGCTTGAGCCCTATCTATTAATTAATATATATGATTCTAAAAAGGAGGAAGGAAGGCTTCTCTTCCTCAAAAAAAAGATTGACATCACCTTGAGACCCTCTAAAAAATCACCCCAAAAGGAAGGAGAAGAAATAGTCTTTACGGCGAAAACTTCTGGTTTTTTTATGCCTGAATTTGAATTCTATCTTTCTCGCCTAAGTAGAGTTCTTTTCTTCCCTTCCTTTTTGCTCCTCGTGGAGTGGGAGAAGAGAGAATGTGTTCAGGCTAAATCGAAGCATGATAGCTGGTCTTGGTATCCCGAAGAAGAAGGAGTATATTTAGTAGAGGTTAGAGCAGAGGATGAGAAACAGAGTGCAGAAAAGAGGGTTTTCTTTATCATTGAAAAACCAGAGATTAAGGTTAACCTCCTTGCCTCAAAAAAGTCTCCTCAAGAGTTGAAGGAAGAAATCGTGTTTAAGGCCGTAGTCACAGGCTTTAAAAACCCGGAATATGAATTCCATCTCAGCTACTTGATAGGGATTAACCTGGACTCAATGCCGTTTATTTTTAAGACAATCTGGCAGCGCAGAGTGAGCAAGGAAAAGTCAAGAGAAAATTCTTGGATTTGGCATCCAGAGAAGCCTGGAATTTACGAAGTGAGAGTGAGAGTCAGGGATGAGAGAGGGGAAGCTGAGGCAAGTATTTTCTACGAGATAAAAAAGGGAAGAGAAGATTAAAATGGTTGAATAAAGAATAAAGGAGATTTTACCATGAATAGAGAAGAGGCATTCGAGCTTCTAAGAATGCATCTTAAAAACCGAAACCTTCAAAAACATTGCCTGGCTGTAGAGGCATGCATGAGGTCACTCGCAAAGCGTCTCGGTAAGGATGAAGAGAAATGGGGGCTTGCTGGAATCCTCCATGACCTTGATTATGAAATAACTGAAAAAAGTCCAGAACTCCATACAACAGAAACGGTGAAGGTCCTCAGAGAAAAAGGAGTAGATGAGGACATAATCCATGCTATCCAGGCGCATGCCAATCAAGTTCCCTGTGAAAGCGAAATGGATTGGGCGATTTTCTCTATCGACCCTCTCACAGGGTTAATCATCGCAGCCACCTTGATGCACCCCAGCAAGAAGCTCAAAGAGATAGACCTAGGTTTTGTAAAAAGAAGATACAAGGAAAAAAGCTTTGCCAGGGGAGCAAAGAGGGAGGAAATAGAGCAGATTAAAAACATAGGGCTCGAGCTGGATGAATTCATATCGATATGCCTTGAAGCGATGCAAGGAATAGATAAAGAGCTAGGCCTTTGAGGAAAAGAAAAAGATTTAGCGCGAATTGAAAAAATTGTCCTTTTCTTTGCATAAAACGAGAGAAAAAAGAAGATTTCTTCTAACGAAGATAGAATGAAGAAATTAACCTGAAAGATTGGATTAAGCCCCTTGAGAATTCAAAAAGAAATCTTGATGAGCTTTAAGGAGAATTTTACTTATCTCTTGATTGGGCTGAATGGTTACTTGCTTCCTGAGTGCACAATTAAAGAAGTCGCTTGCTTTAAAGCGAGAAGAGAGCCTCGGAGTTTGTAACAAGAACGAGCTAGGGATCACAAGGAGTTAAGGCCTCTCCGCAAGCTTCAATGGCTAAAACTCAATGGGCACTCGGATACCTAGTGGAACGAAAAGGAGGGGCTTCGTTCTGGGTAAATTAGATATCTCAGGGAAAGGGGGGTGTTTAAAATTCAAAGAATTATTGAACTCAATCTTAAAAAATATTATATTTAAAACTTCAGAAAATTATTTTCTATGCTCGAAGGAGGAAGAGAATGAACGCATTGGTGAAAATCCCTGTGCCCAAAAACGAACCAGTTTACAGCTATGAGCCAGGTTCAGTAGAAAAGGAGGCCTTAAAGGAGCAATTGAGAAAAATGTTGAATGAAGAGATTGAGATTCCGTTAATCATCGGGGGGAAAGAGATTCGCACAGGAGAACTTGCTGAATGTCGTTGTCCCCATGATCACAGGCACGTGCTGGCAAAATACCACAAAGCCGGCCCTGAAGAAATAGAGATGGCTATCAAGGAAGCGAAAAAAGCGTGGGAAGAATGGTCCGAGACAGATTGGGTCTCCAGGGCATCAATATTCCTTCGCGCTGCGGAGCTTCTCTCAAGCCGATATCGCTACATCTTGAATGCGGCAACCATGCTTGGACAATCGAAGACAGTCCATCAAGCAGAAATAGACTCGGCTTGTGAGTTAATAGATTTTTATCGATTTAATCCTTATTACATGAGTCAAATATATTCTCAACAGCCTGAATCCTCAGCTGCCACCTGGAATTATATTGAATACAGGGCCCTTGAAGGGTTTGTGTTTGCCGTCACTCCCTTTAATTTTACGGCTATCGCAGGAAATCTACCCACTTCGCCCGCAATGATGGGAAACACTGTATTGTGGAAACCAGCTTCTACGGCAGTTTATTCTGCCTATTATCTGACTCAGCTTTGGAAGGAGGCAGGACTGCCAGAGGGAGTTATAAATTTCATTCCTGGGCCTGGGAGGTATGTCGGAGATCCTGTGCTCGAGAAACCAGACCTGGCGGGAGTTCATTTCACAGGAAGCACAACTGTTTTTCAAGACATGTGGAAGACAATTGGAGCAAACATAAAGAAATATCACACTTATCCCAGGATTGTGGGAGAGACGGGTGGTAAAGATTTCGTGTTTGTCCATGCCTCAGCGAATCCAGAAGAGGTGGTGACAGCATTAATCAGAGGAGCGTTCGAGTATCAGGGACAGAAATGCTCTGCTGCCAGCCGCACTTATATCCCTAAGAATCTTTGGCCTGAGATCAAAAAGATGCTCATAGATGAAGTAAAGACAATAAAGATGGGAGATGTCTTGGATTTTTCGAATTTTATGGGGGCTGTGATTGATAAACTTGCCTTTGAGAGCATCGTTGGATATATAGAGTATGCCAAAGAGTCACCTGAAGTGGAGATTCTCTGTGGTGGGAATTACGATGATTCAAGGGGCTATTTCATTGAGCCTACCGTAATCTTGGTTTTAAACCCGAAGAATAAGCTGATGGAGGAGGAGATATTTGGGCCAGTCCTCTCTGTCTACGTCTATCCTGAAACAGAATATGAAGAGACACTCAGACTCTGTGATGAGACTTCGAGCTACGGCTTGACAGGTTCCATTTTCGCCACTGAGAGGAGAGCAATCATTCAGGCTTTGAAGGCTCTCCGACATGCGGCAGGGAATTTTTATATAAATGATAAACCCACAGGTGCCGTCGTAGGCCAGCAGCCATTCGGTGGAGCCAGAGCTTCGGGAACAAACGATAAAGCAGGCTCCTACCTCAACCTTTTAAGATGGACAAGCGCAAGAACAGTAAAAGAAAATTTAAACCCTCCTCGAAACTACCGGTATCCTTTTTTAAAGGAAGAGTGAGGATGAAGATTTTTGCCATTGTTGGGCCCTCAGGGAGCGGAAAAACAAGGTTGTTGAGTCAGCTCATTCTCGAGTTGAAGAAGGATGGATATGAAGTGGCAGTCATTAAACATTGTGCTCTTGGATTTCAACTGGACAGAGAAGGGAAAGATTCTCAGCGGCTGATGGAGAGTGGTTCAGATGGAGTCGCTCTCGTTGCTCCAGAGAGAGTAGCCATTTTTTTAAGGGCTGAAAATGAGGTTTCTCTTAGAAAAATTGCAGAAGATTATTTTAAGAACGCAGATTTTGTCCTAATTGAAGGGGGAAGGGAGGAGAAAACTTTAAAAAAAATTGCAATTATCACTGAGGAAGCTCAAGAAGTTCTTTTGCCAAAAGAAGAGGAGCTCATTGCCGTGGTAACAAAAAACAAAACGAATCTTTCTCTTCCTGTTTTCAAGCCGGAAGAGGTGAAGGAGCTTGCCTCATTTCTCGAGAATTACTAAAAAATGAAAGTTTTAAAAGGAGTAAACCTGAGATGAAAGATTTCAAACAATGGATTTGGTTTCTGTTTTTCGGTTCTTTATGGGGCATTTTTGAAGTGATTTTTGGTGAGCCTTTCTTTAGAGATAAAGTCCCTCATGCTTCAGTGTTTCTTTCCACTTGGGCATTTTTTGTTCTGGCATTGGCAAGGGGAATTCGAAATATCCCTGGGAGCTCAAGCATCATCGGAATTTTTGCGGCCCTATTCAAATTGGTGAATGTTTCACCATTTTTTTGTCATCTTCTTGGCATTATAACCCTGGGTTTAGCTTTTGATTTTTTTTCTACTCTCCTCTTAAAACCCAGAAGAAGTCTCTTTCCCTGGGCCACCCTGACTGGTATCTTGAGTTCTTATGGAGGTTATTCTCTCTTCGCCTTAATCATTACCTATCTCATCCGTTATGAATATTGGACTTCAGGGGGAATAGAGAAGGTTCTCCAGCATATATTTGTCGAGGGTAGCTTTGCTAGTTTCATCTCTCTCTTTATTGTTCCTTTGGGCTTGTGGCTAGGGTCGAGGGAGAAGGTTCTCGAAGAGTATCGTTCAAAATGGGCATCAGTAGGGGCGGTGATGGCTCTTGTCTTATTCTGGACTCTGGGAAGAGTGATTGGATAGATTCACCCTCCCTATAAAAATTAGCTTTAATTTATGCGACTCCATTTTCGAAAACCTGAAATTAAGATGAGCGCAAACGATCATAATAATTTTGATTTTTTAAGAGGAAAGGGAGTTTAAGATGAGAATAAAGGTAAACAGAAATAAATGCACGGGTTGTCGGCTTTGCCTTCAGATATGCGCCATTGAGCACTTCCAGGAGATAAACCCCAAGAAAGCAGCTTTAAGAATAGAAGCAAAATTTCCTGACCCAGGAAGATTTAGGCCTTATGTGTGCACGCAATGCGGGAAGTGTGCCGAGGTCTGCCCGGAAGAGGCAATCCAGGAGAATGAAAATGGTGCATACATTGTAGACAAAGAAAAATGTACAAATTGTGGAGAGTGTGTGCAGGCGTGCCCCGTGGGGGTTGTCTTCCAGCATCCTGATCTTGATTATGTCATCATCTGTGATTTCTGCATGGAATGCATCGGGGTGTGCAACACTTCTGCCCTCGTCCCTTGGGAAAAAGCGCCGAAGACTCTAACAAAGGAGGTATGAAATGGCTAATGGGCTTGCAGGAACTACCCTAAGAATTGACCTGAGAAATGGGGAAATAAAGCGTTTCCCTACCGATGAGAGCCTTTATCGCAACTGGCATGGAGGCCGAGGTATCATTGCCAAGATTTTGTATGACGAAGTCCCACGAGATGCAGATCCCTTAGGAGAAGAGAACATTTTAATTTTGAATGCAGGAATAATGAGCGGAAGTTTCATCCCTGCTGGTTCAAAAGTTTCTTTTGGTTCCATTTCTCCTCTCACCAACGGACACGGAGATTCAAATATGGGAGGTCATCTGGGACCGATGCTCAAATTTGCAGGGTATGATATGGTCATTTTCGAGGGGATTTCACCCCATCCGGTATATCTTTATATTGATAACGAGAAAGTGGAGTTAAGAGATGCATCCAAATACTGGGGGATGAAATCTCTTGAATGTGAGGCCCGATTAAAGAAGGACCTGGGTGAGGACTTTGAAATTGCAACCATAGGTCCTGCAGGAGAAAATGGAGTCTTATTTTCCTGTATAACCCATGATTTTGGTCGCCAGGCAGGAAGAACAGGTCAAGGAGCAGTGATGGGCTCTAAGAAGCTAAAGGCAATTGCAATTAGAGGGAACAGATCTCTCCATGTCCATGACTTAAAGGGATTGAGAAAACAGGTGAAGGGAATCATCGAACGCACCAAGGTTCATCCAAACATGGAACCCTGGCAGAAATATGGAACATCTTTCTTTATGCGCTGGTCAAATGATAACGCCGTGCTTCCCGCATATAACTTCAGAACAACTTACTATCCTGATGTAGATAAAATTGATGGTGATCAACTCGTGGAGAAATGCCTCATTACTCATAAGGCATGTTTTGGTTGCTGGATGAACTGTGGAAAATATACAAAGGCAGTCATTCCTGGGAAACCTGAAGTCCATCTGGAAGGTCCAGAGTATGAAACAGGTTCAACCTGCGGGTCAAACCTGGGGATGAAGGATATAAATCATGTTGCTTACATCAACTGGCTTGTGGATGAACTTGGCATGGATTCCATGTCTTCAGGAGGAGTAATAGCTTTTGCCATGGAGTGTTTTGAAAGAGGGTTGATAACTGAAAAAGACCTTGAAGGCCATACCCTGAAATGGGGTTCAGTGGATGATGTGGAACATTTCCTGGACATGGTAGTCAATAAGAGAGGAATAGGAGAGTGGTTCGCTCAGGGAACAAAAAGAGCTGCGGAAAAAATTGGGCGTGGTAGCGAGAAATTCGCCATGCAGGTCAAGGGCCAGGAGTTGTCAGGTTATGACGGGCGCTGGGCCCCAGGAATGCTCCTTTCTTATATGACCGCTGATATAGGAGCTCATCATAATCGAAGCTGGACTATTACTGTGGATATAGCAGAGGGAAGAGAAAAGGTTGAAGGAAGAGCAAAGATTGTTGTTTATCTCCAACATATCAGGCCTCTTTTTGATACTTGGTGTATCTGTCGGCTTTTCTGGGGAGAGCTGGACATAACCCATGAAGAGTTGGTTGAATCTCTGAACTACATCACGGGATGGGGAGTCTCTGTAGAAGAAACGTTGAGAATTTCTGAAAAAATCTGGAACTTAAACCGCTGCCATTACATTGAGAGAAACAGGGCAAATGGCCGCTTTTTTGACTATCCTCCTGCCCGTTCTTGGGAAGATAAGATACCCGACGGACCAGGTAAAGGGAAAGGTTTAACCAAAGAACAGATTGAAAAGATGCTCGATGAGTATTATGATGCACGTGGCTGGGATAGACAGGGAAACCCAACTCGAGAAGTTCTGGAAGACCTGGGGATTGGCTATGCAGCTGATAACTTAGAGAAACTTGGTTTTCTGGGGAAGCCAATTCCTGGGGGAATCCCTCCTGTTCGGGGCGAGAAGTACAAGCCAAAGGCGTTCTAAGTTCATGAAGAGGGAGGGGGGAATGGTCATTTATCTTAAAGCAGGAAGTGAGCTAAGAAACAGGTTGAACCCAGATGTGGATTATTACACTCGAAGGGTTGTGACTCAGCCCGGGAAGACCATAAGGGAGATTCTGGTTGATCTCGGTATTAATCCGGGGCTTGTTGCATTTGGTTACACGAGAGGCAGGTTAGTGAGGCTTGATCATGTGCCAAAAGATGGTGAAATAATCACCCTAAAGCCCCCTGTATCAGGAGGATAAGAGGAGCCTGAGTTTACTTCCTTGAGATAAAATTGAAGGTTACCTTAGAGATTTCAGTCGAGGAGCTTGTTGCTTGTTTCCCAGAGACAATCTCCTATCTGTCAAAGAAGGGAGTGAGATGTGTAAGGTGTAGTGAGCCTTTCTGGGGGACATTGGGAGAATTATTAGAAGAAGAAGCGATTGAAGACCCTCAGGCATTAATCGAAGAAATAAATATCTATATCCAAAGAAAGAGAAAGTAAGCTAAAAATGACTCATCTTTTAAGGAGAAAAAGTAGATGGAAAAAAGGTTGTTACGCTCGCAAAAACAGAAGATGATTGCTGGAGTTTGCGGGGGGTTGGCTGAATACTTTAAAATCGATGTTTCTCTCATTCGCCTTCTCTTCGTGGCCATCTGCCTCTTAACTGCCCTGCTTCCTATGCTCATTTTCTATGTAATTGCCTGGATCATCGTCCCCTTGGAAGAGAGAGCTAACTGAGATAAACCAGCGATTATCCTCTTTAATATTCCTTCCTGAAGAAATTAATTCGTTGAATGAAGGTAGACAATGCGTTAGAATTATTTTAAATTTTTTCCTTACAGTTAAAAAAGTCTTAAGGTATGGAGAAGGAAACACCCCTGAAACAGGGATGTAAATAAATTTCACCTTATACTGGATACTATCTTTTGGTTTAAACACAGAAGGTGAGCCTTGAAGGAAATCAAGATATAATTTTCATTATTTTAGATGATTGAAAGAGTAAGATGTATACTGATAAGAAAATAAGATTAAAATATGAGCATAAAAATAAAGAATTAAACTGCACAGAAAAATATTCTAAATTAATTAACGAATCTAAATTAAATGCTTTATTTAATTAATTAGAAAAAGAAAGTTTTGGATGAACTCGAAGAGGAATTAAATAAGTTTAGAATAAAGATTCAATGAAAAAAGAGAGAATAATTTCTTTTCCAAGAGTGGGAAAGTATACTGAGGTTTTTAAAAATTTCTTAGAATCTTTAGGATTATACGTTCTGAATCCGCCTCCCATCACAGAAAGAACCATAAAACTGGGTGTGAAGAATTCTCCAGATATGATGTGCTATCCTTTTAAAGTAGTTCTAGGAAATTTCATAGAGGAGGTAGAAAAGGGGGCAAATTGCTTAATCATGTATGATTCAATGGGAAAATGCAGGCTCCGGCATTACTGGATTCTCCACAGGCTCATCCTCAAAAACCTTGGTTATGATTTTGAGATATTCCCTCTTCGCCTGATTTCACTCTTCAAGCTTATCAGGCAACTTAACCCTCAAATTACGTATTTAGAGATTCTGAGGCAGTTGCGAAAGGGGTGGTTCAAGCTGAAAGCAATCGAAGAAAAACATCTAGTGAAGGGAAATAATAGATTGAAAATTGGAATTGTGGGTGAAATTTACACTTGTTTAGAGCCAGCCATAAATTTCAATATCGATGAAAGGCTCAAGGGATATGGAGTTCAGGTTTACAATACCATTAAATTGTCTGATTTTATAAAGTCAAGCCTTCGCCTTGATTTTCTAGAGAAGAGAGCGTGGAGAAGATTCAGAAAGGAAGCCTCCGCCTACCTCAATGGGCCTCTTGGTGGCCATGGGTTTGAAAATATTTACAATGCACTCTATCTTTGTGAGAAGGGGATACATGGTCTCATTCATTTATTACCCTTAAGCTGCATGCCTGAGACGACTATAGAGCCTATTCTTAATGATATATGTACAAGATATAATGTGCCGCTCTTACGTCTCATGATTGATGAGACGAACAGCGAGGTAAATTTTGAGACAAGAATAGAAACATTTGTTGAATTGATTAAAAGGAGGGAGAGATGGAAGGGGCGTATTTAGGAATCGATGTTGGGAGTACCTCGGTAAAGGCGGTTCTCTTGGATGAGAGGTTTCAAATTATAGATGCTGTGTACCTCAAGAATAGGGGCATTTTAGAAAGTGTGATTGAATGTTTATCTCGGCTCATAAAAAATGTAGACATATTGGCTTGCGGGATCACAGGGAGTGGAAGAAATTTCACGAATATTATTGTCGGAGGGGATGTGGTAAAAACCGAAGTCCTGGCTCATTCTGTTGCTACTCTTTTCTATTACCCAGAGGTGAGGACAATCTTCGAGATAGGGGGCGAAGATTGCAAATTGATGATTATCGAAGATGGGGTGCTAAGGGACTTCAAAATGAATAATATCTGTGCTGGGGGGACAGGTGCGATGTTGGAGGCTATTGCCAATAGAATGGGGCTCTCTGCAGAGGAAATAGGAGAGATGGCGCTGAAGAGTGAGATCAATTTAGACCTCCCGGGCAAATGCGGTATTTTCTGTCAGTCTGCTGTGGTTAATAAATTAAATATGGGAGTAGGTAAGGAAGACATCTTGATGGGAATTTGCCGAGCCTTGATAAGGAACTATCTTACAATCTGTAAGAATACTAGGCTGAAGCCTCCCTATGTTTTTCAGGGAGCTACAGCTCAAAACAAGGGACTAGTGAAGGCACTTGAAGATGAGCTGCGTCATCCTGTAATCGTCCCGAAAATGTGTGCCTATATGGGAGCGATTGGGATTGCCATGATGGCGAAGGAGAAGAGGGAGGGCGAAACTAAATTCAAGGGGTTTAATGCCATTTTCTGGTCAAATTATCATATTTTTAATTTTCAATGTGAGGATTGTCCGAATAGATGTGAGGTAATTCAAATTTTCCAAGATAAAAAACTCGCAGGGGGTATAGGTAGTAGATGTTGTAAATGGGAATTCGTTGAGAGGAGGACAAAAGATAGGAATAATGAAGAGGCGAGTCTATCGTCTCTGGTTTGAACTATTTTCGTTCTCAACAATTTTCTTCTTTACATTTGACTTATCAGCTCTCATGAGATATTTTAAGTTCCTTTAGAATTGCGGCGAGCCCAAGCTTTCGGGGATAAATATGGCAGAGAAAAGGGAGATTCATTTTAAACACATAGCCATAGAAGGGGTTCCCAAATCAGGAAAGACTAAGCTGGCAAACGTTTTGGCTCAAAGAATTGGAGGAAGACTTGTTCTCGATAGAAGTGAGAATCCATATTTAAGAGATTTCTATGAGGAGAAGGAAGGAGCTGCTTTTTTAGCTCAGCTTGTCTTTTTAGTAAACAGGTACAATCAACAGTCGAGATTATTCCAGAGAGACCTTTTCGAGGAAAGAATAATCTGTGATTATCTTTTTGAAAAGGATAAGATTTACGCTTACCAGACGCTCAATGATGAAGAACTCTTCGTTTATGAGAGAATCTACAGCATCCTTTCTGAGAGAGTGCCCAAGCCAGACCTCACTATCTATCTTCAAATATCACTGCCAGCTCTGTTGAGAAGAATTGCTAGAGAGGGCAGTGCGCTGGAAAAGAACATTTCAGAGAGCTACCTGAGCGATATCCTCGAAGCGTTTGATTATTTTTTCTTCAACTATCAAGCAACTCCTCTTCTGGTAGTAAGAGTAGATGATTTGGATTTTGATAGAGAAGAGGATATAATAGATTTTGTGGATAAAATAGCAAACATGAAAAAGAGTCCCCTCTATTATGTACCGCTTAGTAAATTAGACAAAGATTCAAAATGAAGAAGAGGGATTCAAATAAGATAGGCTCTTGAAATGACTTTTCCTCAATCCCGATAGCATGAGGCGGGATGGGGAGAAAGGATTGATAATGCAAGACAATCAAATCCAAAAGGTTACCCTTCCTTATCTATTTGAGAAAAAAAGCAAAAAAGAGAAAATCGTGGCTTTGACCGCCTACGATTTCCCCACGGCCAAGCTTGCCGATGAGGCAGGAGTAGACATCATCCTCGTAGGCGACTCTTTGGGAATGGTGGTTCTCGGCTATGAAAATACCATACCCGTGAGCATGGAAGAGATGATTCATCACACAAAGCCTGTGGTCAAGGCTTCTAAGAGGGCATTTGTCGTAGGGGATATGCCTTATTTTTCCTTCCATCTTTCACTAGAGGAGTCAGTGTTTAACGCCTCACGTTTTCTCAAAGAGGCGGGTGCAAAGGCTGTCAAAATTGAAGGAGCTTCAAAGAAAAGATTGAAATTGGTAGAGACTTTGGTTGAAGCAGAGATTCCGGTCATGGGCCATATAGGGTTGACCCCACAGTCGATAAATTTTTTAGGCAGATTCAAGGTCAGAGGAAAGGAAAAAGAAGAGGCGGATAAGCTCATTAGCGATGCCCTCAATCTTGAAAAAGCAGGAGTCTTTTCCATAGTTCTTGAATGCATCCCCAAGGAGCTTGCCAGAACCATCACCGAGAGGGTTAAGATTCCTACGATTGGCATTGGAGCCGGGCCTTTTTGTGATGGTCAGATTCTTGTCTTTCACGATTTGGTGGGGCTTTCCGATGGATATATGCCAAAGTTTGTAAAAAAATATGCCAACCTTCGAGAAGCAATTTCAGAAGCTATTAAAGGATATGCTCGTGAGGTAAGAGAGGGGATATTCCCTGATGAGAACCATTCCTATCATTTCGAAAGAGTATTTTTTGAAGGGGCTAAGGTTGAGAGCAAGAAAAAAAATGAGGATTCTGAGTAAAATATCTGAAGCAAGAGAAGCCATTCAGAGACTAAAATCCCAGGGAAAAACCATCGGCTTTGTCCCTACCATGGGCTTTCTTCATGAAGGCCATCTCAGCCTCGTCCGAGCTTCTCGAAGAGCTACAGATACGACGGTGGTGAGTGTCTTTGTCAATCCTACCCAGTTTGGGCCCAATGAGGATTTCAAAGAATACCCTCGGGATCTCGAAAGAGATGCAGGGCTTCTTCATAAAGAGGGGGTCTCTCTCCTCTTTGCTCCTGATGCAGAAGAAATTTATCCGAAAGGATATAAGACTTATGTGGAAGTGCATGAGCTTCAGGATAAGCTCTGCGGAAGGTCAAGGCCAGGCCATTTTCGGGGTGTGTGTACGGTGGTCTTGAAACTTTTCAATATTCTTAAACCCGACATCTCCTTTTTTGGGCAGAAAGATGCGCAACAGGCAATCATTCTCAAAAGAATGGTTAAAGACCTTGACCTGGAGGTAAAGATTGAAGTCCTCCCCATTGTAAGGGATAGAGATGGACTGGCCCTCAGCTCTCGAAATACGTATTTGAAACCCGAGGAAAGAGGAGCAGCTCTTTCGCTTTCGAAGAGCTTAAAAGAAGCGGAAGAAATGATAAAGAAAGGAGAAAGAAGGGCTCAGTTCATCATCGAGAGAATTAGGAGCATCATCGAAAAGGAACCTCTAGCAAAAATTGATTACGTAGAAATAGTGGATAAAGAAGAGCTCAATCCTTTGGAGATAATAGAGGATGAAGCACTCATTGCCCTTGCTGTTTTCATTAGGAAGGTTCGTCTTATCGATAATCTCATGGTAAAGGTATAGAGAGAAATTTGGAAAAATTCTCAGCGAAGGCGAGATTATTTCTCGATCCATTGTTTCAATTTTTCGTATTCAACTTCGCCACACAGGACGTCTCCGGTTTCAGGATTAAGAAAAGTTGGAGTCCGCAATTGTCCACCACATTTAGGAGCGATGATTTTTCTATAAGACCTCATTAGCTCCACATTTTCTTCATTGTGCCAGACTTCCAGTTTTTCGAATTGAATTCCCATCTCCTTCTCCAACCTCTCTGCAAGGGGCATCATCCTTTTACAGTGAGGACATTCACTTGCCCAGAAAATGATCAATCCATTCATTTTTTCTTCTCCTTATAAAAAGTCCACACCAACATTCTCCATCCTCCTTTCCCCTGTAGGTCTCGTGGATGAGAAAATTGCAGGGATAGATAAGCTTAAGGTCTTCCTCAAGATTCTTGGTAGTCAATCTGCAGGGGCAAAACTTCAGTCCATAGCGGGCTTCATTCTCAAAAATACCCTCAAGGAGCATTTCTACTTTTTCCTCTTGAGGAGTGACCATGAATTCTTTTCCTACTGCAAGTTTGTGGATGGAAAGGAGGAATACATTTTTATCCATCTCGATTTTTTTGGAACTGGAAATTTTCAAGGCTTCTTCAGAAGATATCTCGAGATAGGCATTTTTCATTTTACAAGTTGGGCAGATTTGAGGAGGATTTATGCCAAGGTGAAGGTCATTAAAGACAAAGCAGCGCCAGAACCTTTTCATTTTTTCAACCTTTTTTTCAAAAGACGACTTCGAAATTCATCCCTCTTTTTCTGAGTTCATCTCTTAGTCTAAGAGTGTATTCAGAGAAAAAAGTTTCACTCGTAGCATAGCTTAAATCATGTTTCTGATAAAATTTTCGAATAGTATCGAGATAATTCATTCTATCGATGAGAACTAGCTCCACCTTGCCTTCAAGATTTTCTATGAGTCTTTTCGGATTTCCGGGCAAGATTGGTCCTATAAAGGCAAATGTCTTGATTCCTTTCTCGTGGACCTTTTCAAGTGCCTCAAGCCTTTCCTTTACCCTTGAAGCATGGGGCTCAAAGAGACGGGAAATCCTTTCATCATCGGTAGTTATGGTAAATCCTACTTCTATATCTTTGAAGCAGGTGATAAGGTCAAGGTCGCGGAGAATAAGAGCCGATTTAGTCTGGATGACCACAGGAAATGTTGTTTTCGAAAGAATCTCAAGACATTTCCTGGTAAGCATGAATTTTCTCTCCAGAGGCTGATAGGGGTCTGTGACTGATGAAATCCAGATTTTACCTTTTCTTGATTTCTGCAACTGTTTTTCAAGTAGCAGAGGAGCATTGAATTTGATGTCGACAAACTCTCCCCAGGGTTCCCTGTGACCTGAAAAACGACGGATGAAGAGACGTGCATAGCAATATCTACAGGCATGTTCACAGCCTGTATAGGGATTGAGACAGTAATCGTAAATCTTTGATTTATTGAGGATGCTTGCGGCTCGAACTATCCTTGTTTTTAACAAGATAATATATCTCTTCTTTCCAAAATTTTATCATCTTGAAAACTTCCCAGAGCTTTAGGCTTAAAAGTCTCAATCGAGATGATAATTGGGAGCCTCTTTGGTTATGATTACATCATGAACATGACTTTCCCGCATTCCGGCAGGAGTGATTTTTATAAACTTGGCTTTTTTCTGAAGCTCTTTTATAGTCCGACATCCTGCATATCCCATTCCTGCTTTAAGGCCCCCTACCATCATCTGAATTATTGAAGCTGCGTTTCCTTTGTACGGAACTCTTCCCTCAATTCCCTCAGGAACTATTTTACTTTCTCCACAGAGGAAGTCTTGGGCATATCTATCTCTGCTTCCTTCTTTCATGACTTCAAGAGAACCCATCCCTCTATAGGTTTTGTAAGAGCGCCCCTGATAGATTACGACTTCTCCAGGAGATTCATCTGTGCCTGCCAGAACATTCCCGAGCATCACAGAGCTTGCTCCCGCTGCTAAGGCTTTGGTGATATCTCCTGAATATTTTATCCCCCCATCAGCAATCAGAGGGATCCCTTCCTCGTTGCTTACCTCAAAAACATCGGCGATTGCTGTTATCTGGGGAATTCCGGCTCCGGTGACAACCCTTGTGGTACAGATTGAGCCAGGGCCAACTCCAACCTTCAGGGCATCAACGCCAAGATTAATCAAGTCTTTTGCCGCTTCGGAAGTTGCGATATTACCGGCGATTAAATCTGCGTGGGAAAATTCTTTTTTCAAAGCCATAACCATGTCCATCACTCTTTTAGAGTGGCCATGGGCTGTATCTATGACGAGCACATCAACTTTTGCCTGGATGAGGGCTCGAGCTCTTTCAAGAGCAGAAGCATCCACTCCTATCGCTGCTCCTACTCTTAAGCGCCCGAACTTATCCTTACAGGCGTTCGGGTATTGTATCCTCTTGAGGATGTCTTTGTAAGTAATCAGACCTTTAAGATGAAAATTCTCATCCACCATCAATATTTTCTCTATCTTGTGCTTATGAAAGAGTTTCTCTGCTTCTTCGAGAGATGTGCCAAGGGGAACTGTGATCAGGTCTTTGGTCATCACCGTCTCTATGGGTCTGTTGACCCGGGTTTCAAATCTGATATCCCTGTTGGTCAGGATGCCTACCAGCTTGTTGTTTTCATCTGTTATGGGAAGACCTGATATCTTGTATTTTTTCATTACCTCAATGGCTTCATAGATTTTGTTGTGGGGCCTCATGGTGATAGGGTCGACAATCATTCCGCTTTCGTGCCTTTTCACCTTATCCACTTCCTCTACTTGCCTTTCAATGGACATGTTCCTGTGAATTATGCCGATCCCTCCTTGCTGGGCCAGGGCAATGGCCATTTTAGATTCAGTCACGGTATCCATAGCTGAGCTGACAATGGGAATGTTTAAAGAAATATTTCTTGTAAGTTGAGTACGAACATCGGCTTCTGCAGGAAGAAAGTCTGTTTTGGCTGGCAAGATTAGGACATCATCGAAAGTCAAGCCTTCTTTTATCTTTGAATTCAACATTTTTCTTCTCCTATCTTCTCTTTTTCTTCTTTCTTTTCTTCGGGATCAGAGAGCGGGCTTCCTTGAATCGAGGGACTCCCATCCTCTGCGGATTCTGGTAGTAAAGAGGCCTTTCTTCTCTCTGTGTCATCTCTTCCACTATGGGCTGGAGAAGGAAGAGGTAACGTATGGTGTCTTCTTCGATGCGATCCATCATTGCCTGAAACATTTCGTAGCTTTCTTTTTTATATTCCACAAGAGGATCTCTCTGGCCGTATCCTCTGAGGCCGATCCCTTCTTTGAGATAATCCATGCCGAGAAGGTGGTCCTTCCACTGGGTATCTATCACCTGAAGCATGATCAACCTTTCAAATTCTCGCATCTGAACTTCCCCGAGGAGTCTTTCCTTTTCTTCGTAAATTTCATTCAAGGTCTTAAGAATCTTTTCCTTAACTTCCTCAAAGGTATCAGTTTCCCAATCTATATCTATTCCCTTGATATCTACCCCGAATTGAGAGGCAATCGCTTTCTGAAGACCGTCTATATCCCAATCCTCGGCATCTCTGTCTTTCTTAAGATAAGAATCCATAAGCCATTCGACAAGGGTAACTATGAGCTCCTGGATATGTTCTTTCATATTTTTTCCCTGGAGAATCTCTTTTCTTAAAGAATAGATGGTCTCTCTCTGCTTGTTCATCACATCATCATATTCGAGAAGGTGTTTTCGTATTGAGAAATTCTGGGCTTCAACCTGTTTCTGGGCGCGTTCAATTGCTTTGGTCACCATTTTGTGTTCAATAGGTATGCCATTACTCATTCCTATTCTAGCCATCAAGGCTGAGATTCTGTCACTCCCAAAGATGCGCATCAGGTCATCTTCGAGAGAAAGGTAGAAACGCGAGGAGCCCGGATCCCCCTGACGGCCTGCCCTCCCTCTGAGTTGATTATCGATTCTCCGGGCCTCATGTCTTTCCGTGCCTATGATGTGGAGGCCGTTCATAGACACAACTTTTTTATGTTCTTCCTCAGTTATTTTTTTTGCTTCAGCTAAAGCTTTCTCCCATTGTTCCTGGGTTGCCTTTGCGGGGTCTATTCCTTCCTTTTTGAGTTGTTCAGAGGCTAAGAATTCAGGATTTCCTCCAAGAAGAATATCAACTCCTCGCCCAGCCATGTTGGTGGCTATGGTTACTGCTCCCACTCTTCCTGCCTGGGCAATTATTTTTGCTTCCATTTCGTGATACTTAGCATTGAGGACAACGTGCTTTATCCCTTTCTTCTTCAAAAGGGAGCTTAAATATTCTGAGTTTTCGATGGAGATTGTTCCTACAAGGACAGGCCTTCCTCTTTTGTGGTTTTCAATTATCTCATTGATTACAGCCTCCCATTTTTCTTTCTTTGTCCTATAGATTACATCGGGATATTCATAGCGAATGAGAGGTCTATTAGTCGGAATTTCAACAACATCAAGGTTATAGATGGATTGGAATTCGGCGGCTTCTGTTGCAGCCGTTCCTGTCATTCCTGCCAGCTTTTTATACATGCGGAAATAATTCTGGAAGGTAATCGAGGCTAGAGTTTGATATTCTGCCTCTATGCGCACCCTCTCTTTGGCTTCCAAAGCTTGATGAAGTCCGTCGCTATAACGGCGTCCAGGCATCAGGCGACCGGTGAATTCATCCACGATTATGACCTTCCCCTCTTTTACCATATAATCCACATCTCTTTTGAAAAGATGATGAGCCTTGAGAGCCTGGTTGATATGATGAATAAGGTCCATATGGACGATGTCGTAGAGGTTTCTGAGATTGAGATATTTCTCCGCTTCCCCAACTCCTTCTTCAGTGAGAGCAACAGTCCTTGTTTTTTCATCCACCTGGAAATGAACGTCCTTACGCAGCCGTCGAACTAAATTGTCAATCTTATAATAGAGAGATGTTGACTCTTCTGTCGGTCCTGAAATTATGAGCGGTGTTCTGGCTTCGTCGATGAGGATGCTGTCGACTTCATCTACTATAGCATAGTTGAATCCTTTTTGGACTAAGTCAGAGATGCGGAACTTCATGTTGTCACGGAGATAATCGAAACCGAATTCGTTGTTTGTACCATAAGTAATATCTTTACGATAAGCCTCCCTTCTCTCAACGTCAGACATTTCATGCTGGATAGTTCCCACTTCAAGCCCGAGGAATTTATAAATAGGTCCCATCCATTCGCTGTCTCTTTTTGCCAGGTAATCATTGACGGTGACGATGTGAACGCCTTTTCCTTCGAGGGCGTTAAGATAAGCGGGGAGAGTCGCAACAAGAGTCTTCCCTTCACCCGTCTTCATCTCTGCTATTTTTCCCTGATGGAGGACAATTCCTCCCATGAGCTGAACATCGAAATGACGCATGTTGAGCGTTCTTTTTGCCACCTCTCTCACCACAGCGAAAGCTTCGATGAGGAGGTCATCGAGAGTTGCCCCCGAATGAAGTTTCTGTTTAAATTCCGCAGTCTTAAGTCTTAATTCAGAATCGCTCAGTTTCTGGACCTTAGGTTCAAGCTCATTTATTGCAGAGACATAGGGACGTAGTTTTTTTAAATCTCTTTCATTTTTTGTCCCGAAGATTTTTTTAATCAGCCACTTATACATTAATTACTATGTAACAGAAACCCTGAATCATGTCAATTTAACCTTTCTTCAGGTTAGGAAATATTATCCAGGCTAAGGGGAGTATCTGGAGCCAGCGCAGTGGCAGTGCGGACATAGGAGCTACACGTGAGGAAGCTAGGGCCTCTCTTAGATTGGTACTTAAAAAGCGGAGATGGAGAAGGAAGGATGCGGAATGAAGAACTGATTAGCTCCTCGTAAGGTAAAGATAGAAGAAGTAAAAAATGAAAGAAAGACTTGGAACCTACCCCTTGAGCCTGACTTGGATTCCTCAGTCCCTAAAAATGAGCTCCCTTATGCCTCCTTTATGAAAGCCAAATTCTCTTCCTAATTTAGGAGTGGAGGCTGGCTTCAAGCTCACAAAGAGGCGATTTTAGATTAATCTTTGCCTTACTTTCTTTAACTTTTTCT
>Ga0129301_1000055_pt1 | contig 51928 bp, 51 predicted proteins | sample ConPoolayeHmetaG_FD_94489 | JGI IMG/M metagenome (GOLD analysis project Ga0129301, IMG submission 94489) | Hot spring microbial mat communities from California, USA to study Microbial Dark Matter (Phase II) - Cone Pool mat layer H metaG ...
AGTTCATATAAGTTAAATAAGAAATATCCAGATTTCATAAACAACAAAAGGTGAAGCTATGACAACCAAAAAAATGTTAAGAAATAGAAAAGCCATATCACCAATACTTGCTACATTACTATTAATCGTAATAGCCGTCGCAGCAATAGTTGTCACATACGCATGGATAATGACATACATGAGCAGCGCAGGACAACAAGCAGGCGTTATACCGTACAAAGCGAATGTACGTTTCTATACGGATGGCAGCGTAAAAAAAATAGATATTGACATCGGAAACAGAGGAAGTTCAGATACCAAAATCTCGAAAATCTACTGTGGATCAACAATAGGAAACTTGGTAGAACAAACCCCGATTCAAACAATGCCAATAACTGTAGCCGCAGGATCTGTTGTCACTATAACGATAAACTACAACTGGACTGCAGGAACAATATATTACTTCAAAGTGATATTTACAACTGGACAAGTGTTGAGCGACCCGCCGTGGTCTGAACAAGCACCAACCTAACACCATTCTCCATGACCATTTTTAAATTCAAATAAAATCTATATTTTCATTCAAAGCATATGTGAACTGTTAAATAGTAAGCATAAACTAAACAAATTCTGTATCCCAGCGGTGTGCATTGTGCAAGCACTATTCAGCCTATCAAGAACCATAATAAGCCTATTCTTTCTATCCTATGCCTCATGGAGCGACTATAAAACAAGAGAAGTAAGCAACAATGTCTGGATACTCTATGCGCCCCCAGCATTCGCATTAACATTCACTGAACTTTTTCTTTACGAAGACATGCAGACCATGCTCTTTTATGGCGCATCCTTCAGCTTAACAGCAGCGTTCGCAATAATGCTTTTCTATTCAGGAGGTTTTGGAGGTGCAGATGCAAAAGCCCTAATGTGTTTGGCACTTGCCCTCCCTTTTTATCCAGAACCTTTACTAATGCCGTTATCTAAGGAAATTTCGCCAATTTCACAAGTTTTTTTCCCATTTACCATTTTCAGCAACTCTGTTTTGCTAGCGGTAGCAACAGCAGTCTACATGTTTTTGCGCAACATATTCTGGCACAGAAAAACTGGCAGAAAAATCTTCGAAGGAGAACAGAACAAAGAACCATTAGGGAAAAAAATTCTTGCACTAATAACAGGCTACAAAGTTTCTCTTGACAAATTGAGGCAAAGATGGCACTTATATCCACTGGAAGATGTAGAAGAAAAAGGAGAAGAATATAGAAGAAAGCTTGTTGTAATACCAAGAGATGAAAACAGAAATGCAATAGTTGAAAGATTAGCCAAAGCAGTCGAAGCGGGAAAGATTCAAGACATGATTTGGGCAACTCCAGGCTTGCCCATGCTAATATTCATTACGGCAGGTTTAATTGTAGCTTTATTCTTTGGCGACATAATTTGGTTGGGCATTAGTTTTTTGCTTAGATAAAAATAGAAATACAGCTTTATGAAAAGTGTTATCTGCATTCAGCAACCATCGTGTTTCAAGGGGAGCAAAATTTGTTAGGTGACATTCTCGAAGAAATTCAAAGATTTCTGAAAAAGGAAATTGAAAAACTTAATGTTGTTGTTATGCCAGACTTTTTTCTCGACCGACTTATAACCCTACAATGCAATAGAAGGCAATTTTCTAAAACCCTTGAAAAAATAATTAGACGAAAAGGTGGCTGCATAGATGGAATAGAGCAAACAGAGTTAAGAGGAGGAAATGCAATAAACACAGCCTCTGCTCTGGCAGCTTTAGACATAAAAGTAACACCAATAGTGTGCACAGACTCTCTTGGAATGCAAATTATCAAATTTTACTTAAAGCCTTTAGGAGTAAACCTTTCACATATTAAAATCATCAAGAAGCTATCCGTTACAACGTCTCTGGAATTTAAGGACAACAGCGAGAGAGTTAATGCTATGCTTAGAGATGTTGGTACATTAGCTAATTTTGGACCAAAAAACTTGGATGATGATGATTTTAAAGTAATAGAGGATGCGGATTACGTTTGCGTTTTTAATTGGGCTGGGACCAGACGCTACGGAACAGAATTGGCTAAAACTGTTTTTCGTCATGCAAAAACAAAGGGAAGGAGCAAAACTTACTATGATACAGCAGACCCAACACCCAACAAAGAAAAGATTCCAGAATTAGTGAAGAATGTATTACAAGGAAAAAATGTAGATGTACTAAGTGTGAATGAGAATGAAGCAATTTGCTATGCATCACACCTAAGCAATGAAATAGAAAAACTTGCAAAAAAATTAAGAATTGAAGAGTTAGCAAAAGAATCAGCAAGAATTTTGGTCCATCATCTCTCAACAAGAATTGACTTACACACCACAAGCTTTTCAGCAACATTCACAAAGAAACATGAAACTTTTATTCCAGCTTTTAAAGTTCCAGTTTTAAGAGCCACTGGAGCAGGTGACGCATGGAATGCGGGAAATATTCTAGGAGACGCTTTTGGACTTGTGGATGAGTGTAGACTGGCATTGGCAAATGCTTTAGCAGCTTATTATATCTCTAACCCATATGGAATTCATCCTACACGAAAACAGCTAATGAAGCTCTGTGGAAAGTTGAAGCGAAAAACCCTTTCGGAACACATTGCATAATTATTTAAATATTCTTCAATTAAACCATGAACACACGTGTTTGGTGGAATAAAAAACTTGAAATCAAAGCTCTTTGGCAGTTCTGGAGTACGTGGCATAGCTAATGTTGATTTGACACCGATTCTAGCTTATAAGATAGGTTTGGCTATTGCATCTTTTTCCAGAGCAAAAAGGGTGCTTGTAGCCAGAGACACCAGAGTTTCAGGTTTGATGTTAGAGAACGCATTAGTTTCTGGTCTCTTGGCTGGAGGAGCCAATGTTAACTGCTTGGGGATACAGCCTACTCCCGTGTTAGCATACTTAACAAGAAGATTAGAGGCGAATGCAGGTGTGATGATTACGGCTTCGCATAACCCGCCAGAATATAATGGGATAAAAATTTTCGATGAAAACGGTGTGGCTTATAATGATAAGAATCAAGACGAAATAGAAAAAATCATTATGAACGAACACTTCACGCTGTCTGATTGGCAGAATGTTCGCGATGCCACTTACATAGATGAGAGCCAGTTATATATTGAGATGATAGAGAAGGCAAAGTTAGATAGGAAATGGCATGTAGTGGTTGATGCTGGATGTGGAGCAACTTACAAGCTTGCACCATTAATTCTCAAGTTTTCAGGATGCAAAGTAACAACCATAAACTCTCATCCCGACGGGTTCTTCCCAGCAAGAAGCCCCGAGCCAAATGCTGAATCATTGAACCCTTTAGCTAAAATTGTCCAAAAACTAAAAGCAAATGTTGGAATAGCCTATGATGGAGATGGAGACAGAGTAGCCTTCATTGATGAGAAGGGCAATTTTGTGGATTTTGACCGTGTTTTAGCAACTTACGCTGCATGCATTGCTAAGAAGAAAGGCGGTGGAGTCTTGGTGACAAATGTTGAAGCATCTATGTGCATAGAAAAAATGGTTGAGAAATCCGGCTGCAAAGTGATAAGAACAATGGTTGGCGATGTTTATGTTGCTGAAGCCATTAGACGGCATAAGGCTGTGTTTGGAGGAGAACCTTGCGGAGCATGGATACATCCTCAATTCCATTACTGTCCAGATGGAATACTTTCGTCTGTAATGCTTCTGAAAGCTTTGGAGGAGGAAAATAAGAGTTTGTCAAAATTTGTCGCTAAAGCTCCGAATTATGAAACTCTTAGAAAAAATATCGCTTGTAAGAATGAGATAAAATATAAGGTTGTAGAAAAAGTTGGAAAAGCAATGAAGGCTGCTTTTCCAGCATGCAAAGAATACTCTTCGATTGATGGTGTTCGCTTAACTTTCGATAACGGGTGGATTTTGGTTAGGGCTTCGGGCACAGAACCACTAGTGAGATTAACAGTAGAGGGTGAATCGTTAAAAGCAGCAAGAGAAATAATGAAGAAGGAAGTGGCACTTGTCAAAAAATTGATTGGAGAGACGAAGAAATGAAAGCTGTAATTTTAGCTGCTGGTGAAGGCATTAGGCTTCAGCCGATTACATCTACGAGACCAAAGCATTTGATAAAGGTTGGTGGGAAACCAATACTTGAGTATTGCTTGAATACTATTAAAGCCTCGGGAATAGAAGAGGCTGTAATAGTCATTCATTATATGGGAGAGACAATCCGTCAGTATTTTGGTGATGGCAAAAAATTTGGACTGAAAATTGAGTATGTGGAACAAGAAGCGATTCATGGAACGGGCAACGCTGTAAGCGTTGCCGAACCATTTGTGAAAGAGGATTTTCTGCTGGTTTATGGCGATTTATTGTTTTCTGTAAACGCAGTTAAAAGTGTTATTGATTTACATGGGAAGGAAAAGCCAGCAGCAACTATGGCTATTGTTCCAGTTGAGAGAACAGAAGATTATGGCATTTTGGAGCTTGAAGATGAAAGGCATGTTAAGCGTATAGTTGAGAAGCCAAAACATGAGGAAGCACCGACGAATTTAGCTAATGCTGGCGTATACGTTTTTTCCAAAGAAATTTTTGACAAAATAAGAGAGACTAAGGCTTCGGCAAGGGGGGAGTTAGAATTGACTGATGCGATTTCGCTATTACTGAGAAGGGAAAAGACAGTTTTAGCTGTTCAAATTTCACATGATGATTGGATGGATATTGGAAGACCTTGGGATTTGCTTGAGGCAAACCGTTGGGCATTAATGAAAAGAAAACATAAAGTGTGTGGGTTTATTGAAAATGGTGCTCATATCATTGGTCCGGTAACAGTTAAGGAATCTGCTCGCATCCGCTCTGGAGCATACATTGAAGGACCAGTGTTTATTGATAAGGAAAGCGACATAGGACCTAACTGCTACATTCGCCCTTATACGAGTATTGGAAAGAATGTTCGGATAGGTAATGCTTGTGAGATAAAAAACAGCATAATCATGGATAAGGTGCATATTGGTCATTTGTCCTATGTCGGGGACAGTATAATAGGCGAGAATTGCAATTTAGGCGCCGGCACAATAACAGCTAATTATCGGCTTGATAGCAGAACAATAAAAATGTTGGTAAAGGACAAGGTCATAGATAGTGAAAGAACAAAGCTTGGCGCAGTTTTAGGTGACGAGGTGAAAGCTGGGATAAATACACTGTTCATGCCAGGCGTTAAGGTAGGAAATAATAGTCAGATTGGACCAAGCGTTATTGTTTATCGCGATGTTTCAGCTAATACCTTGGTATTGTTAAGACAGAATCTTGAGGAAAGAAAGTTTAGTCCCTGATTTCTAAATGTCGTGCAGGTATATGTTTCGCCTTTTCAAACATACGAGCTGACTTATTTACTGTTTTATTTTACTTCTTTCTCGAATTATAAACAGAAAACATTTGATAAAATGAAAATCAGTATTTTGACAAGCCTAAACTAACAAATAATCCACAAACGTATATTAGGCTCCATATAAAGGAGCTTGATGCATTTGCATGTATACACGAACCTAAATCAGCAACCAATAAATACGTCATAAACCCTATTTCCTAACATCACAAGGAGCGAACCAATTTGCCCCAACGAGTCATATGTCAACAATGTAGTCACGTGTTATATGAAGGAGCAGAACTAAAACCTCCTGACGAAATCCTGCACCAACACAACGGAAAATGCCCAAAATGCGGTAACAAGCTTTCACTCATACCCGTCAATGTCGAAGTGAAACCCATAAAATAGCCAGTTCTGGAGGAACAAAAAAGCTTTGCCACAAAAAATCCGCAAAATCCAACTTTATGAAATACACCAAAAAACAGCAAAATTGACATTCTTTGCCAATTTTGAAATGCCTCTATTGTATAAGGGAGTGATACCCGAACACTTGGCGGTACGAAACAGCGTCGGAATTTTTGACATCTCGCATATGGGACGTATGCTAATTGAGGGCACAGAAGCTGAAAGATTCCTAAATTATGTGATAACAAACGATGTTTCAAGATTATCACCACTTAACGCCCAATACTCAGTCATGTGCAACGAAAAAGGTGGCATAATAGACGACTTCGTAATATACCGTCTAGAAGAAAAGAAGTTCATGATGGTTTCCAATGCAACAAATAGAGAAAAGGACTACAATTGGCTTGTTAAAAATGCTAGAAACTTCAACATGAAAATCAATGAAATTTCAGACAATGTAGCAATGCTGGCAGTTCAAGGTCCAAACACAGAAAAAATTCTTCAAAAAATCTCCCCCGACGATTTAAGCAAAATTGAACGATTCAAATGTGCAAATTCACGATTGGCAAACGTAGAAGTTCTTCTATCCCGAACAGGGTATACAGGCGAAGACGGATTTGAAGTGTTCATATGGAATGCTTCACTAACAAACCCAGATAACGCTGCAAAGTTGTGGAACACCATTCTTGAGGCGGGTAGGAATTTTGGAATCGAACCATGCGGGTTGGGAGCAAGGGACACATTAAGGCTTGAGGCAGGAATGTGCCTATACGGAAATGACATTGACGAAACCACAACACCCCTAGAAGCAGCGCTGAGTTTCGTAGTGAAATTTCAGAAGGACAATTTTATAGGAAAAGACGCTTTGCAGAAACAGAAGGAAGAAGGAATTAAACGCAAACGTGTAGGAATAAGAATGATTGAGCAAGGAATACCACGACCAAACTGTGAAATCTATAATGAACAAGGTGAAAAGATTGGATGTTTGACCAGCGGAACATTTTCACCATTACTAAAATGTGGTATAGGAATGGCTTACCTTCCATTAACCCAAGCTCAAGAAGGAAACACTGTCAACGTAAAGATACGTGATAAACTGACGAAAGCAAAGGTAGCATCATTTCCATTATACGATCCAGAGAAATATGGTTATAAGCGAAAAACTTAATCATTAACTAACCACAATGGAAATAAAATACCTCAGCAATGTGTGTAAGAGAGATGTATTTGGAATGAAGCTCAGAGAAATCCTATCGAAAGAAAACATTGCGAATAGTCTGAAAAGTTTAGGAAAATTGCGAATTAAGATGAGTCATGGGTCATTATTAACTTCTTCAGCATTGTTGCTAATACTTTTTGTTGCATTCGCTGTACGACTGTTTCCAATGAAATGGGAAATACAGTTAGGCGGAGATATAACGCGTTTATCAGAATTCGACCCATACTTCCAATATCGCTTCACAGAATATTTAGTAAAAAATGAAAACGGATTCATTTCATGGATTTACTGGAACGACACACAAAGATGGTATCCTTATGGAATAAAAGGAACAACTGGATTTCCAGGGTTACCCTTTACTGCAGCATTTCTTTACAAGATAATTTCAGCATTAGGCGTTAATGTTGCACTAATGAATTTCTGTGCAATTCTTCCACCAACATTTGGCATGTTAGCCGTTTTAGCAATTTATTTCCTAGGCAAAGAGTTAGGCGGAAAATCCATGGGACTATTCGCTGCACTCTTTTTAGCTTTAAGTCCATCCTATCTTCAGCGAACTTCCCTAGGATTTTATGATGATGAGATAATAGGGATATTTGCGCTAATTTTGTTTCTAATAACATTTTTAAGAGCAATAGAAGAAACCAGACCTGCTCTTTCCTCAGTGAAATATTCTATTGCTTCAGGATTAATCTTAGGATATTTCTGTTCAGGATGGGGAGCCGCATTTTATCCTATTAATGTTACTGTCCTTTTTGTAGTTGTTCTGCTTTTGCTTAGGAGGTATACCCAACGGTTACTATTGTCGTATAGTTTAACTTTTGGATTAGGTTTATTCATCGCGATGAATGTTCCCAGACTTTCGCCAACTTATATTACCACATTTGCCATTTTGCCTGTTGCAATGGTGTTTGTATTGCTGTGTTTCTATGAAGTTTTCAGAGTTTTAACAACAATTAGGATGAAATGGATGTTCACGATAGCTTTTCTTGTTTTGCTTATGGGGGGTTTTGTTGTAATTTGGCAACTTGGTTACATGGAAGGCATAGCTGGAAAATTTGTTTCAGTAATCAACCCATTCACGCGAGCTGCTTCTCCACTATATGAGTCTGTTGCAGAACACAGAATTTCGGCATGGAGCTCTATATATTTCGAGTTTGGCATTGGAATAATTTTCTTTATTGCAGGACTATTCTTTGTCTTGAAAAATTTGAATAATAAAAATCTGTTCCTCTTAATTCTCGGTTTAACATCCATTTATTTTGCTTGCTCTATGGTGCGTTTATTCGTACTTGTAGCTCCGTTCTTCGGTCTCCTAGCAGCTTATGGCATAATAGGCATAATAAGACCCTTTAACATGCTGTTGAAAGAACCTCCAAAAATTTTTGCAAAAAAGAAGTATAGTTTAGAGCATGTTGGAAAAGAATTCAGCGGCACAGCCATTTTCTTAATATTCATCATTCTAATGACAAACTTTGCTTTCGCTCCTCAATACGGCGGCATGCCCAAGGTATATCAGCAAGCCTACGCGCCAGTCACAATTACAGCTTCAAGTCTTTCATTAGTGCCTGGCGCGCCTATAAGCGCGTGGATGGATGCATTAAAATGGTTGAGTGATCTTCCCTCTTCGTCAACAACAGTTGTATGCAGCTGGTGGGATTATGGCTATTGGCTAACTGTTCTAGGTAATGTAACAACTCTTGCTGACAACGGTACGGTAAATACTACACAAATAGGGTTGATAGGCAGAGTATATGTCTCAAATGAAACCCAAGCAGTAAGGATACTTAAAGAGCAATTTAATGGTCCTTATGGACCCCCGAAGTACATTCTGACATTCATAACATTTTACAGCACTGGACAAGACGCTGGATACGGCGGAGATGAGGGGAAGTGGATGTGGATGGCTAGAATTGCCAATTCTTCAAAAACAGTTAAGGAACTGTATGTACCCGAATGGGAACCATGGGAATATAATGAGTGGGGACCGAACCTTCAATACAATACGTTTGGGAATTATACAGAAAGAGGGTTCGTATGGAATGATACCGGAGAAAAAGCGACGCTAATTTATAAACTAATGCAAAACGGAAAACAGTATGGACCAGCCCAAGTTAATGTTGGAGCTCCTCCACTTACATATTTCAAAAATCTTCGTACTTTCGGAGGCGCTGTAGGTGCAGTGGGAACAGATTCTTATGGAAACACAATATACTTATACGCATTAGTATGCCTTTACGAAATAGATTATGAGGCATCATAGAGGTTAGAGTTTTGTTTCCTAAAGCTCCCGATCTGCATAAAACAAACAAACCTTTGGTTCCAAATGGTCTAGGCGTTCTATATGTCATAGCAAGCACAGCCTACCTTTTTCTGTTACATTATTTCCACACACCTCCTTACATATCTCCAGCACTGACTTTGGCTGTTTGCATATTATTCGGAGGTTTCATGGGCTTGCTTGACGACTGGATGGATTTACGCTGGCGGTTCAAGGCTTTTTTCCCACTAATTGCTGCGATACCGCTTATCACATTGGCAACCAGACTTGGACTGCGCATGTATATGACAATTCCTATTTTAGGAACCATAGATTTTGGTCTTTACTATTATTTAATAATCATCCCACTAATTGTAACAATAACCACAAACACAGTGAATCAACTAGGAGGATTGAATGGTTTAGAAACAATCTGCCCTGGGATAGTCATGATCGGATTAATGCTCACTTCTGGATTAAATGCAATTTTATTATACGTCCCATTGATTGCTTGGCTTTCACTAGCCTTCTTTAACTTTCAAGGAAAGATTTTTGTTGGTAATATAGGCTCTTTTGCAATTGGAATGACCTTGGCTTCATTTGCAATTATTTCTGAATTAAAAACCGTCTTGTTGATCTCCATTTTGCCATTCATATTCAACTCTTCGTTGATTTTGCTGAATTATTTCTTTTTTAGAAATAGAGCAGCAGTGTCATTTGATGGCAAAAGATTATTTTCAACTCATAGAAGAAGCTTGATTACACTTGTTACTTACTATCGGCATTTAACTGAGCGACAAGTAGTTGGGATAATCTCGCTTCTCGTAGTAACGTCAACATTTGCTGCAGTGCTGGTTCAATGGTTATTGCTATAATGTCTATTCTAATTGATGTATGTAACATTGCGCTACACACAAAAGGCAAAAATCAGATTAAAGTGAGGCTTAACTGCGGAGGTTAGACATCTAACTATCGTACTTATTGATTAATGTGAGGAATCAGTTATTTGCCCAGCATTATATATTCCTAACGTTTCAGTTAAAGTAGACATAACTCGTTTAATAGGTGTTCGCCTAAGCGTTAAAAGTGCCGAAGCAGAAACTATTAATTTTGACGTAAAAGCGAAATTGGAGGAAAAGGAACGCAAAAGCCAAATGGTCGTTGTGGCTTTTAATCTGTTTTTGACTACTAAGCCGAATATTGTAAAGTTTGAAGTTGAAGGTATAGCTACGCTAACTGGAAAAGATGCAGAAATAACCAAAATGTTAGAAGTAGACCCAGAAACAAAGGTTCCATATGTTTTTCAAAAAGTTTATCAACACGCATTCACAGCCATGTATCTCTTATCGACAATTTTGAATTCTCCGCCTCCACCCCAAGATTTACTTTTCCCTCATAGAGAGGGTGTTCCAGTTGAAGATGTAAGTGTAGAAATGGCTGCAGAAGCAGCAGAAGTAGTGGCTGCACAAGCCCCTAGCACAGAAGAAACCAAATAAGACAGATGTTTTGCAAAAAGTAATCTTCGCAACATTTAATAATCCAAACCTTTGTGCATAATTGTTGGCGGGTGAGTGGGCCTCCACCCGTTCCGCCAGTAATAAACCCCGGCGTAGGAGGTGAAAAAGTGAAAATTGACAGCAGAGATGTCACATTAACCTCTGTTCTTGCGGCATTGTATTCGATAATTAATGTTATCCAAATGATTTCTATTGGTAACCCAACAGTTTATGGTCCTATCCAACTACGTATTGCCGATTCACTAGTTGCCTTGGCGGCTTTATTTGGTTGGCCAGCGATAGCAGGAGTGGCCATTGGATGCTTCTTAACTAATGCTTACTATTTCATCGGAGTTCAAGATGTAATATTTGGCCCCATCGCTAATTTGATTGCTGCAACAGTAATTTTCCTTTTAAGAAGACATCGTTTTATGGCATGCGTTCTCGGCGCCTTACCTATAGGCATCATCGTAGGCGGCTACCTTTGGATATTCTTTCCACCGCCAGAAGCCTTAAACATATTGCCAGTATGGGCTGCCATGATTGTCAGCATAACAATTAGCAGTCTTATTGCCATTGCTGTGATAGGATACTTGCTGCTTTCAATACTTTGTAAGCCAAGCATCTTGGAGCCTTTAAAATCTCATGGATTAAAAACTACATGAAGCGTTCCAGTTTTGTTAACCCAATTATTTCATCAAAGTCTAAACCCAGCGCATCGAGCACTTGGTCAAATGTTGAATGCAAATAGGCTATGTATTTGTCAACGTCAATCTCACTGTTAGTCGCCAATTCCACGGGTTTAACATGTGGCTCTTTGACAACCTTAACGAAGCTTATCAAATCACCAGCCTTCAACTCTGCTCCGCCTTCCTTCAAAGTTCTTGCAGCTTTAACATGCTGAGGTGTCGTTTTCGTATAACGCTCCAATTCTTCGCCCAAAACTACGTTAAATGCCAAATCGTTTAGGCTTTCCCATTCCCGTCTCTTTAATCGCATGTAGCAATCCCGTATGATTTCACCTATGTCTTTTTTAGCCTTTTCAAAGTCCGCTGGCGTTTTCACCACAGCTAAACGCTCCTTCATTCGATCGAAGGCTTTTTTGATGAATAATGGTATGTGCCTTTTCTTGCCTGTTAAGCCTTTAACATCAACGCTTCCATCCTCTAAAACTCCAAGATAATTCTTTTTTCGTGAACTAAATACAGCATACCTGTAAACCTTATCCACATCTAAACCCATTTTTAACTCGTGTTCCGTCCAACGAGTCAATTCTTCAATTTGCTCTTTTGACGGATTTTTTAGAAAGATGCTGTCTGTATCTCCGTAAAGAACTTGGATGTTAAGTTGCTTAGCCTTATCAAGTATTTGGGTTATTGAATGCCTTCCAATAGCAGCAGTGGCCTCAGCAACAGGCGGACAATAAAGATCGAAGGTTTCAGCCCCGAATACTCCATAGCTTGCATTCAGAATAACTTTAAGTGCCCCTTGAATGATGTTGTACCAACTTCTAAATTCTGCAGACAGAGTTTTGTCTTTTGATTTTGTTTTGTACCATTGCACTCGAAGATCCCTAAGTGAACCGATTAGAAGACTTTCTAATGCCTTTTTTTTGGTGCAGACCCAATGAGAAGTGTCTGGAATAAGATTGCTACGGCATTCTGGATGGGGACATAATATGGATTGGTAACCAAGGTTCCAGACTTTTATTATTGAGGGGTATAGGCTTGGAAAGTCCATAACTGAAACATTGAAGTGCACTCCTGGAACTGGTTCAACAACAATGGCGCCTTTGTATTTTTTGCCTTTAATTATTGCTTTTGTTGTCGTTTTGCCCTTTACAGCTAAAATATCTTCTGCGTTGGGGATCAGCATGTTTCTTTTGCGATGCTCTCTGTGCATGAAATTTCTTATCCAGCGGGAAACACCTTGTCTGCTCACATCTTCCATTGGCATACTGCTGATTCTGGCTAATAAGAGAATAAGTTTCATGACTAGTTCGTCTTCGAAGCTTGTGAGCATAAAAGTTATTTCTGCATCTCTAAAGCAATATTTGGCAAGTTCTGTGTAAGCTAATTCGGCTATGCCCTTTTCCAGTCTAATTTTTTCCATTCCAATTAAAGCCTTGCCAACATCATCAAGCGTTACGTCTCGATAACGATTGTTGAAGGCATAAATTTGAATTGAGCGATTGAAGAAAAACTTGTAAAGATCTATATGAACACCATACTTTAGCAAGCAGACACGCTTGCCAACCTCTATTGGGATTTCGCTTTTTTTAAAGCCAAGATTTAATGCTCTATGGCTCAAGTAGCGTAAGTCAAAATCGTCACCATTAAAAGTCACGACAAAGGGATAAGTCCACAACACTTCAAAAACAGCTCTGACAAGTTCCTCTTCAGTGTCAAAATATTCAAGTGCAACATCAGCTGGCAGATGCTCTTTTCCTTCACGACCCCCCTCTCTTTTCAAAAGCAAGACTTTCTTTTGCCCATCAGAACTGTAAAGTGAAACACATACAACAGGATAAGCAGCTTCACGTGGATCGGGTACTCTAGTAGCAATGGGTGTACAAACCTCTATATCCATGGCTACACGCTGAAATTTTGGTGCAGGATACTCTAATAGTCTAGACCATTGTTCAATATGCTCCATTTCTTCATTCGTAGCATCCTTGAAAATGCTACATACCCGCTTAACTGTTCTTTCAATTTCTTCCAAGTTTTTTAGAACAAGATTGTGGTTTTTAACCTCATAAATCATTCCTGGTAAAAGTTGTCTGTCGTAAATATAGCATTGATAATATTTTATCTTAGCCTCCCAAACTTTCGGTTTTTGAATAATAAATGTTTCAGCAACTTGATAATCTTCTAAAATTATTTCTCTGATACATCCAGTTGGACGACCACCAATAGCTAATGGATCTGTTGCAATGATGCTTGTGACCTTTACGTCCTTATCTAATAAGGGGTCAAATTTGTCCACTATTTTAAAGTCATAAAATCCAGGATGTTGCTTTACCTTGCTTATTTTTTCAAGCTCCATTGGCGAGAGATTGGTCAAGCAATATGGTTTGTGCTCAGTGTTGTCAAGCCAGAAGTAGATTCTCCCAGAAATGGGTTCGTACAGTTTGACCACGGCTTTCTTTAGATGCCCGTTGTACGTTGCAGAAACAAAGTATGAAGGCGGTAGATTTTCAGGAGCAAACGGTGGAAAAACATGTTCTTTACCTTTTTTTTCTATGGTTTCCTTGAAAGAGGGAGCTTCCACTTTGCTTTCCTCAGAAGGTTTAGTCTCTGCACAAGAGAATTCGTCTATATGTCGCTGCGCCATGCTATTTTTAACCTATTCTACCTATATAGGTGAAATCTACTAAAATCTCTTACTAAATACAAGAATTTTGCTTTTTCTAAGGATCTTGTTAACTGTATTCTTGCATGTTTAAATGGTTAAGTACATTCTCCTCTGATTTCTCTCATGAACTTCTGAATTGTAAACTGACCTATATTGCCTACACCATGCCGTCTAACAGATATTTTCTTTGACTTCGCTTCTTTCTCACCGCAGATTATCATGTAAGGAAGTTTCTGCACCTCAGCCTCTCTGATCTTATAGCTAATCGTAGAAGCCTCAGTGTCAACCTCTGACCTTAACCCACAAGCTTGCAGTTTCCTATTAACTGTCTGAGCATATGATAGGCAATTATCATTGATGGGCAATATTTTTACTTGAATTGGCGCAAGCCAAATAGGAAGGTTTCCTTCGTAATGTTCAATCAAAATAGCGAAGAAGCGCTCTATAGCACCAAGAAGCGCTCTATGAATCATCAGAACTTCGTGTTCTTGTCCATCAGTTCCTGTGTAGGTTATGTTAAATCGTTTAGGCATGTTGAAGTCAAACTGTATCGTAGAACATTGCCATTCCCTACCAGAAGCATCAATAATATTGATGTCAATTTTTGGTCCATAGAATGCAGCTTCTCCTGGCATTTCACTGTATGTTATACTTCTCTTTTGAAGAGCTTCAGCTAGGGCTTTTTGGGCTAAATTCCAATTTTCTTCGAAACCCATATATTTTTCTGGCTGTTTTGGGTCTCTGGTTGAAAGATATACTTTATAGTCTTGAAAGCCGAATTTTTTTAGAATGTGCTTTGTAAAATCTAGTAGTCTGAGTATTTCCTTGTCGATTTGTTCAGCCGTGCAGAAGATATGTGCATCATCTTGTGTGAAACCTCTGACTCGAAACAGTCCATGTAAGGAGCCTGACCTTTCATATCGGTAGACTGTTCCCCATTCAGCATATCTTATGGGGAGATCTCTGTAGCTTCTAGGTTTTGACTTGTATATCTGTATGTGGAAAGGACAGTTCATTGGCTTCACGACGTAGGACTCGCCATCCTTTTCGAAAAGATACATATTCCCCTCGTAGAAATCCAAATGCCCAGAAATTTTCCAAAGTTCTCTATAGGCTATGTGAGGAGTACAAACCAGTTGGTACCCATTCTTTAAATGTTCGTTTTCCCAGAAATTCCGTATTAGATTGCGTACTGTAGTTCCTTTAGGATGCCAAAGCACTAAGCCGATACCTACTTCCTCATTTATTGAAAACAAATCCAGTTGTTGCCCAAGCAGTCTATGATCTGCTTTTGAAAGTTCTCTTTCTTTATTTTTATTTTCCAAAATTTTCGTGTTCGTAGGCTTTACGAGTTGCTTTCTTCGTTTTAAAATTCGGTTAGAGTTGTGTTTCTAAATACCCCATTGTTGAAACACCAAGTGTAGATATGAGTGTGTCAATCTATTTATTCTTTGTTCCAGAAAATTTTGAACATACTTGGGCTGAATGAAAGAAACACCTTTAACCCTTTTCGCTATAACATTGTTGCATTTAGGATGTGAGAGGAAAGATTGCTTAAGGAAGCATGGATGCTCGCCATTGAAACCCTAAGCTGGATGGAGATGCAAAGATTAAGCGAACGCCTTGCTTTTGCAAAAACCGTTAAGCAGTTAGGCATAAAGGACGCTAATGCTGTGCGATTTGCTCATATGCTTGTATGCGAAACTGCAAGACGCCGAAACTTGATTGACAAATTCATCAATAACATCCTAAAGCCAAAATCTATAAACGAATTTACTCTCGGGGTTCAAGCATTTTTGCGGCTTTACGTTTACCAGACGCGAATCGCTAAGAACTGGTCTAAAATCGATGTGAACGAAGCGAAAAACATAGCAAAACAAGCCCGTTCCATTCTGGGATGGAAGACACTAAAAAACGTTGAACCCTATCTGGGCTTTTTGCTAACACAAAGCTTGGCGTCTATTTTTGAAGACTTGAGCGATGAGGAAAGAATTGGGCTCTCGACTTATCATCCAACATGGTTCGTAAAATATTGTATTAGACAATTTGGTCGAAGAGAAGCCATAGCAATGCTAGAAGCAAATTCGCATTCGCCTTCAACATATATCAGACTCAACACTCTAAAAGCTTCAGAGAATGAAATTTTAAAGAAGCTTTCAGAAGAAGGAATCAGAGCCGAGAAAGTTAACCGATTAAGATATGCGTACAAACTTCTAGCTACGAAAAACCCGCTAACAAGAACAAAAAGTTTCCATGAAGGCTTATTCTATATCCAAGACAAAGCAAGCTGTTTCGCAGCAGAAGCAGCAAATCCAAAGCCTGGCCAGACAGTTTTAGACGTTTGTGCTGCTCCAGGAGCTAAAACCACGTATTTGGCGCAACTTATGCAAAACCAAGGCACAATCTATTCCATGGATTATTCGAGACGTAGAACTGACGTTTGGAAAACAGAGATTCCCCGTATGGGCGTCAAAATAGCCATACCAATTATTGCTGACGCATGCAATCCATTACCATGTAATATAGAAGCAGACATCGTAGTTTTAGACCCTCCATGCACAAGCACCGGAGCCTTAGGAAAACTACCATCAGCAAAGTGGAGGCTTACGCCACGGTCGATTGACAAGATGGCTGAAATTCAGTGGCAGATGCTGAACAATTGTGCAGAAAATGTGAAACTGGACGGCTCCCTCATTTATTCTACATGCAGCATAACTGTTGAAGAAAATGAAGCGCTTATAGAGAGATTTTTGAAGTGGCATCCAGAATTTTCGTTGGCTGAGATAACGCCAAAAATAGGTTTACATGGCTTAAGGGGAATGGAAAAATGCTGCAGACTTTACCCACACTTACATGGGTGTAATGGGTTTTTTATTGCAAAATTATTAAGAAATAATAGCTAAGAAAGAGAGTAAAACAAATGCTGTTCTTTATGATTCAATTTTTTCCATTTCGGCTCTACTTGCGATTTTTTTCCAACAAGCATAATGTTTCAAAAATTATTTTTGCTGCTTGAATCTCTGATGCCCCATTACCATAGTCTGGTGCAATCTCTACAACATCAAAACCTACTAAACGTCTATCGCAGATGTTGGATAGGATATTCAGTAGTGTATGCGTTTCGATTCCTTCTGCTTCTGGGTTTTGCACTGCAGGGGCATATGCTGGGTCAAGAACATCCATATCAACGGATAAGTAGATGTGCTTGTAATTTGCAAGTTTTTTCTTTAATTGGCTCGCAATTTCTTCAGCTCCCTCTTTTCTAATTTGTTGTGCAGTGAAAAATTCTATTTCAGATTTTTTTGCATAGGCTAATTCTTCCTTGCACACTGCTCTTGTGCCAACTTCGATAATTTTCGCAGGTTTCGCTTTCTCGTTTATTCTTCGCATAAAAGTTGTATGGGAAAGTTTAAGTCCCAAGAATTCGTTGCGCAGGTCAAGGTGTGCATCAAAACTTACTATTGCTGTTTTTGAGATCCAAGAACCTAGGCTTTTTACAATGCCTAATGTGATTGTGTGTTCTCCGCCGATTATTACTGGAATTTTTTTCGCTGCAAAGAGGTCTTTGACAACAATTTCTATTCTTTCAAGCATTTTAGTAGTATCTGTGGATATGTGTAAATCGCCTAAATCATGCAGCTTCAAGTCTTCTACATCTATGCCTGTGCGGAAACTATAGGTTTCAATGTTAAGTGACGCCAGTCGAATTGCATTAGGTCCGAATCTTGCCCCAGTCCTATATGTGCTTGTAACATCGAAGGGGACACCCAAAATTATGTAGTCAGCCTTTTCAAAGGGTTTTTGGAAACCACTGAAAATATTCGATTGAGATGCAAAGAGTTCATGATGGATCATGGCTATTCTTCCTGCTTACTCTGCTTATTTTTGCAGTCGAGTTCTAAACGTTTTCGTTGTTTTTACTCCAAAAAGAAGGAATAGAATCAACATGATAGCTCATTCAGCAAAGAAAACATTAAATTTATTAATGTTACTGTCAATGCATTAAAGTTAAAGGCGGTAATGAATGGCATTTAAATCTATACTTAAAATTGAAAAATTAGGACTGTTTGTGTCTTTCGTTTTTTATGCGGTTATCGGAATAGTATTCCTTGCTGCGATACCCTTGACTGATTTACCGCCTCATGTTGGCATAATTGGCATATTAAGCTTAATAACCGCATATGGGTTAATGAGAAAACGAGTTTGGACAATCTGGCTTGTTATTATGTTATTTTTTATTGCCACAACATTTTCAGCAATTACGCTCTACAGCTTTTTTGGTAAAGACATACTTTACGATATAAGCATAACTGCATATCTCGTTTTAACATGGATTTTTACCGCTTACATAGCAACGAAAAGGAAAACTTTAGAAAGCTAAACATAGCCCTCCTCAAGACCCTTGAAAAGATGAACAATAACTTTTTCATTTACATCTATAAACTGCTGATTTTCAGCAATTTCTATAAACCCATCAGCCTTCGCAAGAGTTGTTATAGCTCCAGAAAGCCCAGTAGGAATAGGCTCAGCAACAAATCGCCCCGATTTCTCACGCCTAAGTTTAACCATAATAAATGTTCGCCTTCCCTTTGCAGGAAACAACCTCATGCGCGTAACAGCTTCTACTTGCAGGCTTTTACTCTCCTTTATTCCAGCCATACGCTGAATCATCGGATGCACAAGCAGATGAAAAGCCAGCAGTGCAGAGGTTGGATGACCAGGAAGCGAAAAAACCAGTTTCCCATCTATTAAAGCCACTGTCGTCGGCTTTCCAGGTTTAATAGCGATTCCACAGATGATAACGCCTGGACTTCCAAGCGAATCCAAAGCTCTCGGTAAAACATCTTTTGGACCCACTGAAACTCCGCCAGAGGTTATAACCATGTCTGTACATGTTAATGCTTGCTTCAATGCTTTCTGAATTTCATTCATATCGTCGGGAAAAACGCCTAAATAGACTGGTTTCCCGCCGCTTTCTTGAACCGCTATGCTCAAACTGTAAGCGTTTATGTCATAAATTTTCCCAGCAGAAAGCTTTTTACCTGGTTCAGTTATTTCGGCGCCTGTTGATAGAACTGCAACATATGGAATAGCGTAAACCTTAACTTTTACAATGCCTAACGCGGCTATGATACCAATTTCTCTCGAACCTAATAGCTGCCCAGCTTTAAGAACTGTTTCGTCTTTCTTAATATCTGCTCCAGCTTTCATAGTATTTTCATTCTTTGCTACTGCACTGTAAATGTAAAGAGTATCATCTTTCCGTTCAGTATGTTCAAACATTACGACAGCGTCTGCGCCTTTTGGTAAAGGCGCACCTGTAACAATTTCTGCTACAGTCCCACGTGTAACCGCTATTTTTGGCTTTTCTCCCGCATTCACTGATCCGCGAATCTTCAGCCTTGCAGGCTTGTTTTCGTCTGCGCCGAAAGTGTCTTGGGCTTTTACTGCATATCCATCAACGGTTGAGCGATTGAAAGGTGGAATGTTTAAAGTAGCTATTACATCTTCTGCCAAAACACGATGATAGGCATCCAAAATAGGGATTTCCTCGACGCCTAAGAGTTTAGGCTTAAAATGTTGCAAAACAAGATGTTTTGCTTCATTTAAAGTTAAAAGTTTCCTAAACATTTTCATCAACCGCCATCAACACTATCAAAAAGATACACATAAACAGATTCTCCTTCTTCTAAGCCTTCCAGATTTTCCGGAACAATAACATAACCATTAGCCTTCGTCATAGTCGAGATTATGCCAGAACCTCTAGCACTTATAGGCTCTGCAAAAAACTCTCCATTACGTTGGAACACATGGACGCGCACAAAAGTTTTTCTTCCAAGGACAGTGCTCACTCGCCTCATTATTTGCGCTTTAACCATACGCCTATTCTCATATTGTTTCAGCCTCAACATTTTAAATATCAATGGTCTAGCAAAAACTTCAAACCCAATAATAGCGGCCACCGGATTGCCAGAAAGAATTAATATTGGCTTTCTATTTGCAATAGCGAGGGCTGTAGGCATAGCAGGACGCATAGCAATTCCATGAACTATAACGCCTGGTTTCCCAATTTTGTTAACTGCCTCAGGAACAAGGTCAGAAACGCCAACACTTGTTCCGCCAGTAGTTATAATCACATCAGCTTTTTCAATTCCCATTTTCAATTTTGCGAGGATTTCATTAATATTGTCTCTTGCGATGCCTAAGTCTACAGGTTCAATGCCCAATTCGCAACACAGAGCCGAAAGGATAACTCTGTTAACCTCAAAAACCTGACCTTCTCGTGGTTTTCCACCAACATTTATAAGCTCATTTCCAGTAGCTAAAATGGCAATTCTAGGTTTTTTAAAAACGTTGACTTCAGCAATGCCTAAGGCTGCCATTAATCCCAAATGTTGAGGTCTTAAACGTGTTCCCGCTTCTATGGCAGTCTCGCCTTTTGCAACATCTTCACCTTTTCTTGAAACGTTCTCCCCTGGTGTAACAGATGACCAAACTTCGATTTCGCTGTTAATTCTTTTTGCATTTTCCAGCATTACGACGGCGTTTGCGCCTTTTGGAATGGGATTGCCAGTCCACACTTGTTTTGCTTGTTTCTCGCGTATTTCGTCTTCCTCCGTAATCGGTAGTTTTTTTGGCTTGAACTGCGATGCCTCAATTGTATCTTGGGCTCTTAGAGCGTATCCATCAACTGCTGATCTGTCAAACCTTGGTAAATCCTCTTTTGCAATGATGTCTTCTGCTAGAATGCGGTTTAAAGCTGAATGCAGAGGAACAGTAACCGACTTTAAGCTTTGAATATGTAAAGCATCAAACCATATCTTTAATGCTTCGTCGATTGATGTTAATTTTTGAAATCCTTTAAGCCGCACCAAAATATGCACCCATAAAAAGCATCGCAGAAGGTCATAAAAAACTATCGTAATAACACAGTAATTAGCATTTCATTTCCTTTTGCAACATGTCACGCATTTTTATCGCATCAATGTCTAAAACGGGGCTTTCACTTATAATAACGGGCTTTAACTTGAACTCTGCTATAACTTTTGCAAGCATAGCAAAATCCGGTCCATAATCCGCCTCATCTATTATGTGATGACGTTTTTCACCCTTATCAGTGAATTCAACTTTCGTGAAGTGACAGTGCATGTGTTTAATGATTTCTGTTCCCAAACGCTTTTCAATCTCTTCAACAACCTTGCGAAAGTCATCAATCTCTTTAAAACTTCCTCCATCTCTCGCATGCAAATGTGCCCAATCAATCACTGGTAATGCTCTTTCAACTTTTTCACATAAACTTAAGATCTCATCTAAGCTCCCAAATTGGGAAGATTTGCCCATTGTTTCGGGTCCGATTTTAACGTTCTTGATGCCTAATGCATCTATGGTTTCAGCAACTTCTTTTAAGGCTTTTAGACAACTCTTGAAACTCTCTTTAGGCGTCTTTTTCCCATAGAATCCAAGATGAAAAACAATGACGTAGGCATTCATCCATTCTGCTGCGGTCGCACATGCAATTAATCGTTGTTTACTTGCGTCTATCACTTCTTTTTCGCCGCAGAAATTTATGAAATAGGAACCATGAAGACTGAGGCAAACATCATTTTCTTTAGCTTCTAAACCAAGCTTTTCAGCATCTTCGCGTCTTATTTGAGGTATTGCACCCCAACGAACAGCTTGATATTCAAACGCATCGAGACCCTCTTCTCGCAAAAATCTAGGAACATCTACTAAACTTGCCTTTAACACTTTAAATGTAGGAGGAACACCTGCGGGACCAAATCTGGGATGATCAGCCATTAAAAGTTCCCTTAACGCTTTCTGCGTTTCTTGTATTGATAACCCTTTCGTATATATTCGCCATAAAATAGTACTGCAAAGGCGGAGATCCAAGCAGCAAAGTTTTGAAAGGCCAAATATTTTCCAACATTATCTAAATCAGTCAAAGGTTTAGTTATCGTTCCAATACCCAAAACAAAATCCCTAAAGCTTGGGGCAGCAGATATCAGAGCGCCATTTATGGGAGAGAAGATTTCTCCAATAGGAGCCAAAGCATCCGCAGTGTTTTTTACAAAGCTAAGTAGTGAAGGATTGTTTTGGTAGGCACTTGATATTGTTTGGTAAATTAGTTTGGGATATGCTAGAAGGGAGAATAGGAGGATGAACGTTGCAAAAACTAAGAGTATAGTCAAAGCGCTTTTTATGGTTGCTCTCGCGAAATGTATCTTTTGCCAGAGATATGCAATACCTTTAACTTTTAATAATCCAGACCTTATTTTGCCAAACAATTTCTTTATCGTCTGCTCTTTTCTTTTTTTAGTAATGGGTTCAACTTTTTCTCTTCGTAAATCATAAGGTTTTATGGCGATATGCCTTGTTAAATATGTCCAGCAGAAGAGAAGCGTAATTATAACTGTTATTGGAACTAAATGGAATAGGGGACTAATTGTTATGGTCCAATTGGTTCCTGGCAAATTCCATTGTAAAAGATTCTCTGGTTCTTCTTTAACTCCAATGTTTATCGCGTAAATGATAATAGAGTATTGGATTAGTGCTGCTATGATTAGAAATAGAAGTATCGCAACTACTCCTTTTAATGTTGTCCAGCGAATCATCAGACGTTTTGGGGATTTTTGGGTTGACAAATAGTTCACCGTTAGCATTTATGTCTTATACTATATTTTGTGCACTTGAATAATGCGGTTCTCATTAAAAAATGTGACTGTGAATTGTGCATAAAGATTTCAGCTTTGAATTATCAAGACTCAAACGCTTTATTTTAAAACGTAAGAAACTCTAAAAGCAACACTTGTGTGAGAATATGAGAGATTTTGTTCCCAAACGAGTTTTCTCATTGCTCGATAAGAAGCCACATGAAGAGATTTATGAGATTTGCATAACCTTAAAAGACATTCATGGCGCAGTATCAGACACAGCAAAAGTTCTTTCAGACGCCCATATCAATCTCCGAACATCAATTCTTTTTGATGCAGTGGAAAAAAAAGGTATAGGGTATTGGACTTCTTTTATAGATTTGTCAAAAGCCACTATGACCATTAAAGAAACCGAAGAAAAACTCCGCAAACTTGACGTAGTTCAAAATGTGGAAATTATAAAGCCTCAGCCATTACCTTATGACGTTATACATTTTCCAGTAATGCATTGCGAATCAATAGCAACAATCATGCCTGTTGAACTCTTCGGTAGCCTCTTTGACGAGATTGAAAAGATATTAACTCCATCCGGTTTCGAGGCAGTTTTCTACAATGCTGGAAAGAAAAGTGGCGCCTTCATAACTAGGCTATTTAAACAAAGATATGACTTGGAAGGCGAATCGCTCATATTGGCCTTATCCCAAGCTACTAAAGCCATAGGATGGGGTCAAATAGAAGACTTCAATGTAGATGAAAAAGGAAAGGGAAATGTAAAGGTTCGAATGTGTTTTGAGGCTCTTTTAAGAGGGTTTCGGAAAGAAAAAGTATGTCACTGGACGCGGGGTTTTCTTGCAGGATTTTTAGGTGCTGTCAAAGGAAAATCTTTGGAAGCTGTTGAATTGAAGTGTATGGCTAATGGAGATGAGGCATGTGAATTTGAAATTAAATCTGGTTAGACATTTTAGAATTCATTCAATTATATCACTGCGAAAGTGGAAATTCATGTCCGCATTTAGGACACTTTGCCATGTTGCATTGCACAGAGGATGGACAACTCGAGCAAGCAAATGCTCTGCCATAGGTTATGTCGAAAGTAAAACTACATTTAGGACATTTCACCAAATGCTTAGATTGGGAATTCATTATTCACCGCTTTCCATAAGTCAACCGTTGAGCGAAATTTTAAAAACTTTTCTGAAAAATATTAAATATTATAATTTAGCGCATATGAAAGTTGTTTGCAGAGGACAATTAATCTGGGAATGAAATGCAGAAGATAGAAAAAAAGGAACGATTCGAACTATACAAAGAACGTAATACGCAAGTTTTCTTAAGTAAATTTCTAAGCGGCGAATTAAGCGAGCTTGAGCCAATTTATGACCCCAATGTTGGCTATCGTTATCCTATAGTCGAAGCAATAGTCGAAAAAGAGGCTTCCAGTGCAGAAGCATTCTTGAACAAGCTTTATGATGCAGGCATATTAAAAAGAAAACTTTATGACAAAATCATTTATTGCCCAAAATGTGATTCTGCAAACGTTTCCATCCATTATTGCTGTCCATACTGCAAATCGTTTGAAATTCAAAGAAGTGCTCTAATTGAGCATGTAAAATGCGGTTATATGGATGTTGAAGAACACTTCATGAAAGGAAGCAAGCTTGTATGTCCAAAATGCCATGAAGAACTAAGAAAAATTGATGTTGATTTTAGAAAGGCTGGAATGTGGTGCACTTGCAAGGATTGCAGCAAAAGCTTCGACATTCCAGTTTCTACACACTTTTGCCGAAACTGCCATGAAAACTTTGCTTTTGAAAATGCCATAATTAAGGATGTTTATTCTTACAGCTTAAGAGAAGAGGTAAAAGAAGAAGCTGCTTTGGGCTGGATATTAGTTGCTCCATTACGAGAGTTCCTCACAAAAGAAGGATTTCAGGTTGAAAGCCCAGCCTTTCTTAAAGGCAAATCAGGAGCAAATCATATGTTTGACATTGTTGCCTACAGAGGAGAAATGGTGCAAAAGATAACAGTGATTGATTTGGCGTCTTCAACAGAGAATTCCGTATCTGAACAACCTGTAATTGCTCTTTTTGCCAAAATATTCGATGTCTCGCCAGAACATGCTTATTTAATTGCAATCCCTAAGATAAGTGAGAACGGAAAGAAAATGGCAGAATTATATAATATACAGATAATCGAGGCCAAGAATGAGAAAGAGGCAATAAGGGCATTAAAGGAAAAAATGAAGAAATAAAAAGGGTTTTAGTCACCTGTAAAAACAGCCATGTTACCCCTTTCCGTAACAACCTTTACTATGAATTCTTCTTTTGGTAAGCGTATATCTACTCTGATGTATGTTTTATCTTCACCTGAATTTATGAAAAAATTAGCAGTATAGCGTTGGTGCTGCGTGGAGTTAATTATCCAGATGGCAACTATATGAATTGTCAGTGGACTAGAGTTTTTCAAATCTAAGCGTGTGCCATCAATTATTGCTCTTACACCCAAAAAATCTATTTCTACAGTTGCTTGTGTTGTGTTTAATCCTTCATCAAAGAATTCGATAAGTAAAGTTCCATCGCCTCTAACATAATTCATCCAATTGCCAGTAACTTTTATCGCGTAATTGTTCCACTCATTGCGCATAGGCTGATTTCCTTCAGTGTTGTTGAAGTTTGCATCGCTAAAGCTTGACGCACTCCAATTGTATGCTTTTAGAAACCATCTTTCTGCGTCTTCAGTGATATTATATTTTATTAGTATTTCAATTCCATTGATGTAGTTTAGAGGATATATTGATAAATCTATGAGGATATTGTTGCTGATGCAAAGTCGATAAAAATCAGATGTTGTCACCTTGAACTCAACCCAATCAACTTTAAGCTCAAACTGTGCTTGAGTAGTTTTTACAGCTTGAATTTTCATTTTCCATTTTCCTTCAGAATCTCGGAAATTTGTAGGATTGCTTATTATTGTTTGGTTATGGGTTACATCTTCTACACTAATTGTTGCCATCAAGTATCCATCTCCACTGGATGGATACTGACCTGCTTGATAATTGTAGAGTTGAAAGACTGTAGTCACATTTGTTGTTGTAAATGAAGAATCTATTGTCCATTCAAGCCTTGTCCAGTTTTGTGTGTTTGATGTGCCTGTAAACTCGACTTCAGCAGTCTGTGTTAATATTGGCATTTTGCACGAAATTAGCCGTGCATTTTTGACTCTCGCGCTTGTGCTTTCACCCATCCATCTTATTCTATCAGTTTTGCTTCCCTGGGTCAAAGTTTGCTTAGTCATGAAAAAGGCTGACTCATAAGTTGTTGAATCACGATGCTCTACTGATAGCATCTGCCTAGAAATGAATTGTGTTTGAAAATCTAACCCTATTGAATTGGATGTGGAACCAGATTTGTATAAAATTGAGCCAATTATTAGATAATCGCCATCGTCAGCCATGTAAGTATTCGTGACTTTGTCATACCATGTATTGGTGACGGCTGGACTTGACTCAATTTCATCTTCAGCATAATGCACACCGCCAAACTGATCTAGTCTTATAGCAACTATATGTGCATAGCTTATGCCAGCAACTCCAGGAGTGCCCGAGGAACAAAACTGAATTTTAAAATTATGAGGAGCAGCATCAAGAGTTATCTGTCTAATAGCTCCGAAAACGTAGTAATTTGCAGTAGTGCCAGATCCGGGTCTTCCAATAGTATCCGCATGCACAATTGTGTCATCTTGGATCAATCTAATTTTAGTATCACGGTTTGTTGATGAGCCTCTGTAGTTTGCTGTGGCAATTATGAGATATTCACCGTCAGTAGAAGGTGTGAAAGCTAAATTGACCTTATCTTGCCAGTTTGTCTCATCTGTCGTAGAAAGCTCTTCGCTTTCAGCATATTCAGATAGGATGCTCATGATTATTATTCGAGCATTTCTTATGTAGGCTGTTCCCCCAGCATTATTTGTGCAAAACTGAATTGTGATGACATAGTTTGTGCCTTCATTTAGTGTTAAGCGTTTTAGTCCACAAAAAGGATACCAATCAGTTATATCCTTAACCCTATACAACAATTCCTGATATGTTGTTGAATTCACTGCAAGCCTTGCTTTAGTTTGATAGCTTGTGCTAGAACCTTGGACTTCGGCTGTTGCGATTATAACGAAATCTGCAGTAATTTGCGGCGTGAAACTTATTGCAACTTTATCTTGATATGTAGTGCTTGTTGTTAAAGAGCTTGCTAGGCTTTCTTGATATCTAACTTCATAGTTAGGATAACTTAGAAAATTCATATAAGCGTCATTATTTGAATTTAGGTTTGTGATGCCCCCTGAAACATATTTCGTGAAGCCACTTAGCATATAATTTGAAGGATTAAAAATTAGAGTTTTTTCTTCTCTAAAAGTCTGATAAAAACCATCAAACATTTTCGTATCAGTATACGTGCCGCCCAACAAGCTTCCTGCAATAATTGTGAACTCATTTTGAGCAGTAAACCATGAAGACCGCGTAATGCGTGCAACATCAGCAATTTTTACAGTTTCCTGCATCCTCTCCCAATCTAACTGATTCATTTGGTAACTCCAAAGAACAACATTGCCAACTACAATCACTATCAAAACTAGGCTTAGCATGACGACTATTACATTGCTTACCCCTTGCTTGCTATGCTTAAGGCGCCCTATAATAGCCTCCAACATGAGTCCCCCTGCTTGTAACGATATCTATATAGTATTGACTGCCTGAAATCCAGCTGTATGAAATGTTAAGCCAGCGGTGTGCGCCTATCTCTAAATTGAAGGGCGAATTGAAAGTTTGGGTTGTGTGGTTTATATAGACTGCGGCAACGTGAATTGTAACCTTCCCTATATTGTGAAGATAGACTTTTATGTTGTTGGTTGAGTTGTCAAACCATAAATCTTCTATCATAACGCGTTCGCTCATGTTCTCCCGCAAATTGTTTGTTATGATGTAGGTTGCTGTTGTAGCAAGTGACATGGCAGCTACAGCCACAATCGTAAGCAAAAGATTGCTTAAAACTGGGGTTATAGCCCGTTTGTCTTTGAGAATTTTCCAAAACAAGTTAGCCATGAATCTTCATCCACCTTACAAGAAAAGTTTTAGCGCAATATAACCGCAAAACATCATTATCACACTATGCTTCAATCCAGCGTTTATTGTTCCCTCTCCCATCTTTCCAGCGACAAGTCCACCAAAGAAGGCTTGAATTGCAGTAATATGAAAGAATAGCCTGCGAGTTTCTTCAGGCGACATCACTCCTGTTCCAAATATGGGTAAGCCTTCGATGCCGACGAAGAATGATTTAAACAATAGTATAATTGTAAACAAGAATACGAAAAAGGCTACATATATTATTGCAATGTAAGGTCTCGTCTGAGTTCGGCGTTCCTTTTCAAGCAAAAGCGTGGTTTGTATAAACTTACCCATAGGGTCAAAAACTCTTTCCACATGCCCCCCAGAGTGGCTGGCTTCAATTACAATGGGCACAGTTCTTTGCACCAAAACAGTGTTGACACGTCTTCCTAAAGCTAAAAGCGCTTCTTCAAAAGTCATACCCCACGAAATTTGTGCAGTCATCTTTCTCAATTCAACTGTCAATGGACCATAATCTCTCTTAGAAACATTTTCTAACGCTTGGGGAAGAGTCATACCTGTTTCTTGGGCTTGAACGATGCTTCGGAAAAGGTCTGGTAAATGCTCGTCTATGGCTTTTCTCCATTTATAATCCATGTAGCTTAAGATAGATGCAGGAGCAATAGCTATAATAATTGCAAAGAAGACAAATTCGTCAAATATTGCTTTTCCCCAAAACTTTAGATAAGCGAAGATTATTATAGCGACAGCTAAGGAAACAGAGGCAATCCATACTATTTTCTTAACTTTTTCCTCTATCTTTGGCATTTCACCACCGTGGTGACGAAGCATCTAAGATTATGAGAAATATTATGGCGCCGATGGGAATCCCTAGATAAGTGAGCATGCTGAGAAGAATGTCGGGACTTAAAATGCCTAAACCACCTCCACCAAGCATCGCCATAACAGCAAGCATTATTACAAGCAGCAAAGGACCAGTTAATAGTAAAGCTACATAGAACTCTGAAAGCATTGATAAAGTGTCTGAAAATTTCTTCAAACTTATCCTTTTTAACTTCATATATTGCTTGGATTTCTCGCGAAGATAAGCAGCTAGATTACTGCCTGAATGCACTGTTGAGATGAAACCTTCAAGCATTTCTCCAAATCTTTCGGATGGAGTTCTTTTTGATTCTTCCTCTAGTGCTGAAATTATGTCCAAACCAAAAAGACTCACATCTCGAACAATGTTTTTGGCTTCATGAGATATTGCCAATGGCACACTTAGGTTTGAGAGTGAGTAAAAAATTTTTTCTGGAGAAACGCCGGCGCTTGTAAGAACTGCCATGTAACCTGTTGTGAATGGTAGTTCATCTTCTAACTCTCTCCTGAGCTTATCAGCACGATAAATTGGGTATGCATAAAAACCGATGATTGAAAATGCAAATGCAAATAATCCTCCTCCAACACCGAAAAGGAGCGCCGGAAAAGGCGAAACATTGAAAGCAAGAATCAACAAAAACGGAGTGAGAACCAATATTGCAAGAGATATCAAAATTGAAGCAAATAAGGTTAGGCTGACGTAAGCTTTGAAACCTACCCTTAACCCAGACTTCTGCAAGGTTTGGCTTAAATCAGAAAAAAGGGGCAACACGCTTTCAGTTCTTTCCCCAATCAGCCGGTAAGCTATTGAATGAGGCTTTTCAAATTCAAGTCTGCGCTTTCCTTGAAACGCTTCTGACCCTTGTTCATGTTTCATATATAACTGCTTAAACATTATTTTAAAATGATTGCAAATTCTTTCAAGTCTTTCCAATATCTTACTGAATTTCATTTCAATCCAACCCTAGCTTTTTGAAAGACACGATTTGGATTGGCATAGTATTCTCGAATCACGTTAGCAACTTCTATGTGGCGTCTAATACCTTTGTGCACCATCCATTCCAAAACAGTCTTCCTTTGCCTCAGTTCATTTCTAATGTCTTCTTCATTAAGGTCAAATTTTTTCATATGTTTCTCCAATATACTGCTGTGACCAGAATAGACAAAAACGTCTCCTTTTGGGTTCCAACGAAAAACATCTTCAGTTAGAATATCATTTTTCTTCTGGTCAAGTTTTAAAAGTTCTGTTGTTAAAGTGGCTCTCCTTGCAGGTTTCTCTTCAATTTCTGTTCTGTTCATGACCATAATGACATTTGTCATTGCTATAAGTGACTTCGGAATATTCATAGGCTCAGATTCCAGACGATTTATCACAGCTTCAACAGATTCTGCATGTATCGTGCTTAAACCAAGATGGCCCGTTGCCATTGCTTGGAATAGTGTGTATGCTTCTTCTCCTCTGACTTCACCTACAATAATGTAGTCAGGTCTCTGTCTAACTGCAGCCTTCAACAAGTCAAATAAGGTTATTGTGCCACTTTTCTTGTCTTCATGACCAAAACCATGCCTAACAACTGAGGGTATCCAGTTTTCATGTGGAAGATTAAGCTCCTGAGTATCTTCTACGCTCACAATTTTCATTTCGGGTTTTATGAACATTGAAAGACAGTTAAGCATTGTTGTTTTTCCAGAGGCAACACCTCCAGCAACCAGAACAGAGGCTCTATTTTCTATGATATACCAAAGGTAAGCTGCCATTTCCGAAGATATTGTCTTAAAAGCAATCAAATCTGAAATTGTCAAAGGGTCAACTCTAAAACGCCGAATAGTAAAAGTTGAGCCTCTTCTTGTAACCTCATTCCCATAAGTTAATTGTATTCGACTACCATCAGGAAGCGACGCATCTAAAATAGGAGATGCAATAGAGATGTTTTTTCCAGCTAAATATGCTAGGCGAATTATGAACGAGTTTAGCTCCGTTTCCTCCTCAAATTTTATGTTTGTAGGTAATGATTCATAAAGCCTGTGCCAGACATAAATCGGTATGTTCACACCATCCGCAGAAATATCTTCAATTAAATGATCCTTCATCAGAGGGTCTATTTTTCCATAGCCTATGAAATCTCTTGTTAGGTAGTATACTAGTTTGTCAATGGATTCTGCTGGAACTTTTATGTGATATTTTTTGATTATTTCTTTGGTTTTTTCTCTTAGATAGTTTTCTGCTCTTTCTCTTGTTTCTATTTCTTTTAGGTTTACGTCAACTTCTTCCATTAAGAAAGTTTTTATTTCTTGCAACCGTCTTGCTTCTTCTTTTTGCAACGTTGGTTCTATGATTTCATAGAATGTTTTTTGAGTTTCTGGTTCTTTGACTATTGCCGCGTAGGTATAAGGCTCTTTTATTGGATAGACTTCTCTGAACACTGTTGGTTTTTTGCCATTTTCTTTTATTATTATGCCTACTTCTGTTTGTTCTGGCGTGGACTTTTCCTTCATTAGTATAATCCTCTTCTGGTTATGGTGTGGTGTGTTTTTTTTTCAAGAATATAGTGTGTAGTGAGTCTTAATAAGTTATATGCACGCTTAATCTTTACTATGATTAATATCTAAAATTTTAACTGAAAGACAACATTCAAAAAAGAATTGATGCAACTAAAAAAAGAAAAGTGAAAACAGAAATCTACTTATATCTTGCCCGTCTCTTCTGGCGCTTTTTCTTCTGTTTTCGCATCCTCTTCTTTTTCCATTTAGCGCGCATCCTTATCACACTCCAAAAACGTCACTATTCTATCGTTGCATGTCTACGCTTCAAATCCTCTTCAGTCCGCCCAAGACGATGCATCAATTCCACAACAAGGCTATCCAAAAAAACCATGCAATTATTCTCAAAAACACTTCCCAGCGGGGTTAAGGGTTCACGCTCGCCAATAATTTGCCTAGCCAAGTAATCCTCCTCTCTTGGCCAACCAATCTTTGTTCTTCCTTTAATTGTTATAACTTGGTCAGCCATTCGACCTAACGGAGATTCTGGAAACGAGGTAATGGCGATGACTTTTGCGTTGATTTCTTTTGCAGCTACGCCTGCGGTTAAAACCATTTTTGTGGCGCCTGTGCCCGAAATAGCTATTAACAAGTCTCCTTTTTCAGCGGCAGGCGTGATAGTTTCTCCTAAGAAATAGACATTGAAGCCCAAATTCATCAGACGTAAAGCGAAGGCTCTGGCAACAAATCCGCTTCTCCCTATGCCTATTATGAAGATTTTTTTGTCTTTTGCTTCAAGCAAAAGCTCGATTAGCCGTTCAACCTCTTTTATGTTAAGCTCGTCGATGCAGTTTCTAATGCCAGCGATGATTTCCTCTGCGGCTGCTTTCAACCATTTCAACTTTTTCATGCCCCGAAAAACCCTTACAACTACGCCTAGATTAAAAGCCTTGTGGTTTAAAGTATTCTTTTTAAAAGCTCACTTAAAGATGGAATGGCAAATTGTAAGCGAACATAGATTGCGATTATCAAAATTACAGCTGTTACGACTATGAGAATAAAGTCGTTGCGGTGCATTTTTAGCCTATATAGATTTGTGCGCTTTTCGGTTGCGCCCCAAGCGCGAGATTCCATGGCTTCAGCTAATTCGAGGCTTCTCCGAATTGCACTGATAATTAAGGGGATGAGTACAGGAATATAGTTTCTTATCCTTTTCAGAAAGTTCCCACGCTCCAGCTCTAAACCCCTAGCTTTTTGTGCGTCCATAATAGTCTGAGCTTCCTCGGCTAGAACTGGAACAAAACGCACAGCAGTTGTGAAAGCAAAACAGAATTCATATGGTATGCGAGTCTGCTCGAGAGCCAAGCCTAAGTGATCTGGTGATGTGGTTAGAAAGAAAATGGAGAAAGACTCTATTAGCACTAAAAAGCGCATCGTCATGGCAAGAGCGCCTTCAAAGCTTTGCGTCATTTCGCGCCCTCCTATGTATGAGAAGATGAAGTTCGTTAGGAAAATTATTGTAGCAAGGAAGGCTGCTCCACGCATTGAACGAAGCCATTCACGTTTAATGCCAGCTAAAAAAACAAATGGAAACTGCATGAGAAAAAGTATCATTAGAGGCAGAAGTTCCCCAAAAATGATTGCTACAGTGAAAATTGCGCAGACATAGATAAATTTTATTCTCGGGTCTAAATTATGAATAGGTGAATACACTTTTCTGAATTTGAGCCCATCAAAGACGCTCATTTGACAGCCTCCAAGAACTTAAGCAACACTTTTCGTGCTTCATAAACGTCGATTATGTTTTGAGGAAGCCCTAAGTCGGAAAGTTGAAGGAAGATTTGAGCTATTTGAGGAGAAACAACAGATGCTTGTGTCAAGATTTCTGTGTCTGTGAGGATTTTTTTCGCTTCACCGTCTGCTAAGATTTTTCCTTCTCGCATTAGCAGAACTCTTGGATTGCACTCTGCTACAAATTCAACATCATGCGTTACGATGATGATGGTTTTTCTCTGGGCTCTCATCTGGAGGATGAATTGTCGAAGTTTTTCCTTCTGTTGATAGTCTTGCCCTATTGTCGGCTCATCCAATATCAATATTTTCGGGTTCCATGCAAGCACAGAAGCCAATGCAACTCGTTTTCTCTCTCCCCCGCTCAGCATGAAAGGTGATGTTTTTCTGTATTGAGTTAATCCTAAAAGGTTCAAAGCCCATGTTACCCGTCGTTTTATAATGTTTTCTTTGAATCCGAAATTTCTTAATGCGAAGGCTATTTCCTCTTCTACTGTTTCGCTGAAAAGCTGGTGGTCAGGATTTTGAAAAACAAAGCCTACGTTTCTGGCTAGAGTTGCAACGCTTACTTTTTTTGTGTCAACTCCATCAACAAGCGTATTTCCTTTAGTCGGCTTCAGAAGCCCATTAAAATGCTTAACAAGAGTTGTTTTTCCAGCGCCATTTTGTCCCATTATAGCTACAAATTCACCATTATGAATTGTTAGGTTTATGCCCTTTAATGCTTCTACACCATTGGGATAAGTAAAATAGACATCTTTGACTTCAATCATTAAGTTCTGAGCTTCTCCTTAATCATAGCGGCCATTTCATCAGAGGATAAAGGAACAGTATTGCCAAGTTTCACTCCATCTTTCTGAAGTACGTGATAGAGGCGTGTTGCCTTTGGAATTCCAATTCCTATTAAGCGAGCTTCTTCTGAGCTTAAAATTTCGTGTGGTTTGCCATCTAAAACAACATTTCCATCATCTATTACAATTATGTGATTTGCGTATTTCGCTGTCAAATCAAGCCTATGCTCAACAAGTATAACGGTTATTCCAAGCGTCTTATTCAACTCATAAATCACTTCAAATATTTTCTTTGCGCCTAATGGGTCAAGGAAAGATGTTGGCTCGTCTAGAACTATTACTTCTGGTTGCATTGCTAAAACTGCGGCTATTGCGGTACGTTGCTGTTGGCCTCCTGAAAGTTCGTGAGGCGCTCTTTCTTTTAAATCATATATTCCAGTAAGCTTCAGTGCCCAATCCACTCTTTTACGCATCTCTTTCCTGGAAACTCCAAGGTTTTCTAGTCCAAAAGCAACATCTTTTTCAACAGATAGGGCAAATAGTTGATTTTCTGGATTTTGAAAAACGAGTCCCACATGCTTCGCTAATTCATGAATTGGATGCTCAGCAATATTGAGTCCAGAAACAATTATTTCGCCTTCTAGTTTGCCTTGATAGAAGTGAGGTACTAATCCATTGAAGCATCGACAGAGGGTTGTTTTTCCGCATCCACTTGGACCTGTGATTAATGTGAATTCGCCTTTTTCTATTCTTATAGAAATGTCTCTAATTGATGGTTTTGTTCCGCTCGGATATGTATATGTAAGCTTTTTTGCTTCAATTATCGCCATGTCGTTAGTGCCTGCCTAGGTTTAAGCGAATTGTTTGCTCATTTAAGAGTAGCTACTTAATTATGATTAGTTAACTTTTCTTTTAAAAGCCGTAAGCAACGTTTAAGTCCTATTTCAATGTCTCCCACACCATTTACTCCAGCAGCCGTAGAGTGCCCTCCACCCATTCCATGGAGATATTCTCCCAAAGGTTTGGCAACATCCTTACCTAGGTGTATGCCAGTTTTCTCATGAAATTCACGGGCACAGCGCAAACTTATTTCTAGGCTTTCATTCTTCTGTCCAGCCACAACAGCGAGGTGGGCTCCTATGTCAATTATAGCTCTTGCTGCAGAGGCTTGGTAAGCGCTAACATGGGAAAGTGCAATTATCCAGTCACCAATTTTGAAAAATCTGGCTCTTCTACAAGCTTTTAATCTTGCGACACGTTCAGAGAAATCCATTGGCAACGAGAGCATGGATAATGCTTCTTGAACATTCACACCTGCGTCAATTAATTCTACAACAGTTTTTAATGTAGAGGAGTTGGCTAGGATGAAGTGGCGTGTGTCAAAAGTTATGCCTAAAAATAATGCTTTAGCCTCGCTTTCATTTACTTGAAAACCCGTTTCCTTAAAGAAACTGTATATTATCTCGCATGTTGATGAGGCTCCTTCATTTGTTATACAGAGTTTTGCCAATTTTTCAGTTTCTGGGTGAGTTGCGTGATGGTCAATCACTATTATTGGCGCTTTCGAATTTTTTATCTCTTCAGATAAATTATTCAGCTGTTGAATTGTATTTGTGTCAAGCAACACTATTGCGTCTGCTTTTTCTATGTTTGGTTGCATTTTAATTTCTATTGGTAAATACTCAAGAATATGCTTGGAAAGCCTACTTATTCCTTGAGCAACGCCAATTTCATATTCGATTTCTGGTCTTAAACGTTTTAATAAGCTTGCAAATGCATAAGCGGAGCAGATTGCATCAGGGTCTGCATTATGGTGACATAATAAGACAACAAAATTTACATCCGACTCGTCCAAAATTTGTGTTATTTTTATGAATGACATTTAAGCGACCTCAAATATTTTTCAGCAGCCCTAAAAGCTTCTTTTATAGCTTCGTCAATGAGACTTTGCACGTCAAAGTCCTTCATTATAGGAGAAAGAGCGACCTCAGCATCAATAGTTAATGTTACAGGTTTTATGCCTTCAGCCTCTACACTTATGTTTAATACTTCTATTCTTTTCTCGGGAATCTTTGACAAAACATGTTTCCTAGCAGCCTCTTCTGCAACAGAACATAATTCCTCAATTTGTTCGCTGGTTAACTCTGGTATGCCCAACTCTTCCACATCTTTCACCTAAATAAAAGATTATGGCTAAGATTGAGAAACTGGACTAAAGTCTTGCTGAAGTTTGGTTTGCAGATCCTTCAGTTGACTGCGTAACCGTTCCTCTTGCTTTCCCAAGACTGTAGTTCGAGTGTTAAGCAATTCTTTTCGCTCGTTTAATTCGGTTGTTATTTTCGCCTTTTCTGACTTCACTAATAATGTGCCAATAGCTTTAAAAATGACTGCATCATCAGCCATTTTCTGCAATTCACCTAAAGCTTGCTCAATTTCTGTTAGTTCAATTTCTACTTGCTGCTTTTGCGCTAGGACTGATTGAAGTGTTTGTTGAAGTTGTTGAAGCCTTAACAGCCGTTCTTGAACTTGTGGTGGAAGCTTCGAAATTTCTTCACTCAATTTCTATCCTTCCATTCCGCACAGCAATAAGCCCCGCCCTTAATAAAGCATTTTCTCAAATCATCAATTACAATAAACAATTAAGCAACAGAATAATGATTCAACCTTAAAAAACACAGTAGAGCACTTAACCATGCAAAATTCTATCCTCTTTTGAAAACCTTTTTTAACAAAACAGCTGAAAAGTAAATTCCAAAAGGTGAAAAATATGGAAGTTAAGAAAATTGCAGTTCTAGGTGCAGGTTTAATGGGACATGGCATAACGCAAGTAGCTGCCCAAATAGGCAAATATGAAGTTAGTATGCGCGATATTGAACAACGCTTCATTGATAATGGCATGAACATGATACGTGAAAGTCTTCAAAAATTCCTCAGCAAGGGACAGATAACAGAGCAGCAGATGAACGAAGTTCTCGCAAGAATTCATCCAACCACTGACCTTAAAGAAGCAGTTTCAAACGCAGACCTGATAATTGAGGCAGTGCCAGAAAACATCGAACTGAAAAAGACAACATTCCGTGAAGTAGATACTTATGCACCAGCACACGCAATAATAGCCTCGAACACTTCATCCGTGAGCATTACTGAACTTGCATCAGCAACCAAACGCCCAGAGAAAGTCTGCGGAATGCACTTCTTCAACCCCCCACAACTCATGAAACTTGTCGAAATTATTAAAGGAGCAAAAACCTCAGACGACACAGTAAAAACAATTTTTGAAGTAGCAAAGCGATTAGAAAAAGAAACTGTTCTAGTAAAGAAGGATTCACCAGGCTTTATTGTAAACCGCATACTAATTCCTGCATTAAATGAAGCAGCAGCGCTCTACTGGGAAGGCGTTGCTGAAAGAGATGATATTGACAAAGCCATAAAACTAGGGCTAAACTGGCCAATGGGACCGCTTATGCTGTTGGATTACATAGGCATAGACACGACTTTAGCTATTGCAGAAGTTTTGGAAAAAGAATTAGACCCAAAATTTCATGCGTCTCAAGGATTGAAGCAAATGGTTAAAGCGCAGTTGCTGGGAAGAAAAACGGGCAAAGGCTTCTATGACTGGACACAGAAATAGGAGAAATGTCTTATGGAATTTAAGTTTATAATTTACGAGAAAAGTGAAGGAATAGCTACAGTTACGCTTAACCGTCCAGAAGCATTAAACGCACTTAGCAAAGAAGTTGTAGAAGAGCTTCTACAAGCTTTAGAAGACATCAAAAACGACGAAAGCATCCGTGTAGTCATATTAACTGGTGCAGGCGAAAAAGCATTTTCTGCAGGAGCAGACATAAAAGCCATGAAGGGAATTAATGCTCTAAAAGCAAGAGAACTTTCTTTAATGGGCGAAAAACTTTGCTATGCATTAGAAAACTTGGAAAAACCAGTGATAGCAGCAATAAACGGCTATGCTCTTGGTGGAGGCTTAGAAGTGGCAATGGCATGTGACCTTCGCATAGCCGCTGAAAATGCGCGAATGGGACAAACGGAAATTAACATAGGCTTAATTCCAGGCTGGGGCGGAACCCAAAGACTAACACGTCTAATAGGTAGGACAAAGGCTAAGGAGCTTGTTTTTACAGGAAAAATTATTGACGCAAAAACAGCTGAACAATTAGGAATCCTTAATATTGTCGTTCCAGCAGACAAATTCAAAGAAACTGTTAGACAAATTGCTGTAGAACTAGCCCAAAAGGCTCCCGTAGCTATCAAAGTTGCTAAGGCTCTAATTAACAAGGGCGCAGACATGAGCCTAGACGCTGCGTTAGCTTTAGAACGTGAAGGCTTTGGCATAGTAGCATCAACAGAAGACCTTCAAGAAGGCGTAGCAGCATTTACGGAAAAGCGAAAACCTGTATTCAAAGGAAAATAAAAATTATGAAAAGCGCCTTAATAGTCGCCTATCTCTTTTTTAATCACTTCAGCCAGATTTCTTCCCCAATTATCAACGGCTTCCAACTTTCCAAGGAAGAATCGAAGCACCGGTGGTTCCATAACAAATTTTAATCCTTTTATCAAGTCTCTGTGCTTATACAGCCAATTTATTCTATCAACAGCATACTCAATATGCGATACAGTATAAACCCTTCGTGGAAGCGCAATTCTGCATAATTCCAAGTCAGCAAAAACTTCTTTTCCATCCTTGTCTCTTTCCATTGAAATTGTTCCTCTCTCCATGCTTCTAATGCCAGACGCGAGGTAAAGCGCTGCTGTCAAGGCTCCTGCAGGATATTCTGATTGAGGAATATGCGGCAAAAATTTCTTAGCATCTAAGTGGCAAGCCAGTCCGCCAGGAGGCGTAACCACTGGGATTCCAGTTTCAACAAGTCTATTCACAAAGTATTTGATTTGTTCTATTGCACATCCAGCCAAGTCTGGGTCAACCATTTCTCGCATTCCAACAGCCATTGCTGCAACTTCTCGTTGAGACATGCCGCCGTAAGTGAAGAAGCCTTCATAAACTGGAAGCCATGGCTGTATCTTCTCGAATAGTTCCTTGTTGTTGGTTGCTATGCAGCCGCCTCTAACACATGTATTTTTGCGTCCACTCATGTAGAAAATGTCAGCATAACTACACATTTCCTTGACTATTTCTGCAACAGTCTTATTTTCATATCCTTTTTCTCTCTGCCTTATCAAATAAGCATTCTCGCAAATCAGACTCCCATCCAAAACAAGAATCAAACCATTTTCCTTACAAATCTGCTTGATTTCCTTCAAATTCGCCATAGAAAACGGTTGTCCACCAAGAAGGTTAGCTGTTGCCTCCATGCGGACAAAAGCTATTTTATCTTTACCATACTTTTTGATGGCGTTTTTCAGTTTTTGCGGGTCCATGTTACCCTTAAACGGATGCGTGCTTGCTGTCTTCAATGCCTCGTCAGCGTAAATCTCTAAACATAAGGCTTCTCCAGTCAATTCAATATGCACTTTAGTTGTTGTAAAATGATAATTCGTTGGAACCACATCGCCTTTTTTGGCGAACACTTTAGATATTAAGTGTTCTGCGGCTCTTCCTTGGTGAACATTCATCACATATTTATAGCCTAAAACGTCTTTCACGGCATCTGCAAATTCGTAAAAGGTCATGCTACCAGCATACGCATCATCCACTCGCATCATTGCTGCATGTTGATTGTCACTCATGGCGTTTACGCCACTGTCGGTTAGCATGTCAAGAAATATGTCCTTTGTTTTAAGCTGAAAAGTGTTGTAGCCAGCCTCTTCAATAGCCTTCAAACGCTGTTCAACTAGGGGCAACCAGATTTTCTGAACCATTCTTGCTTTGTGCATTTCTATTGGGATTTCTTTGCCTGAAGTTAACTTTATTGACATCGCAAACACCTCATGAGTTCTGCTGTTATCACTTATGCATTTTAATAATACTTTCGGTTTAGACGCAGTTCATTCAACATTGCTTCTCTTTTTGACCAAAAATTATATGTAAAAGGCAACGAATGAAAGTCTTCTCTTAATTGGAGAGAAAATTATTGCCAGATGCAAATATCCTCTTAAAGAAAAGTTCAAAGGAAAAAGCGCTTCTTCTAGGCAATGAAGCCATAGCCAGAGGAATTCTAGAAGCCGGTATAGGCGTAGTTACAACTTATCCTGGCACTCCGGCTTCTGAAATAGGTGATTCAATCTCGGAAATTGCTGCTGAAGCAGGCCTGTATATGGAGTATTCTACTAATGAGATTGTTGCTGTTGAGGTAGCTGCTGGTGCAGCGAACTGTGGGGTTAGGGCGCTTTCTGCAATGAAGCATGTTGGGTTGAATGTGGCTGCTGATATGGTTATGAGTCTGGCTTATGCTGGTGTGAGAGGCGGCTTTGTCATTGTTACTGCTGATGACCCAGAATGTTATAGTTCACAGAATGAACAGGACAATCGCTTTTATGCGTTGCTTTCAAATTTGCCATGCTTAGAGCCTTCTAACGCTCAAGAAGCCAAGGATATGACAGTTTCTGCTGTTGAAATTTCTGAGAAACTTGAATTGCCAGTGCTGATGAGGACTACAACGCGTGTGAGCCACACAAGAGGACCGGTGAAATATGGCAAAATTAAGAAACCAAACTTGAAAGGCAAATTTATCAAAGATGTGAAACGTTTGGTAATGGTTCCAGCCCATTCAAGACCAAAACATAGTGTACTTTTGAAGAAGTTGGAAGAAGCGAAAAAAATCAGTGAAACATCACCTTATAATAGAATTGTACGTGAGGGAAAAAGCAAAGAATTTGGCATAATCTCCTCAAGCGCAGCATACAACTATACGGTTGAAGCTTCTGATTTGATAGGTTTAGACACTAGCATCTTGAAGCTTGGCATGACTTATCCACTTCCCGAAAAAATGATTGGAGAATTCTTGAAAAAGCATAGGAAAATAATTGTTGTGGAAGAGTTGGAGCCTTATTTGGAGATGCATGTGAAGGCTGTTGCGAAAGACTATGCGCCTAATATCAAGATTTACGGAAAAACGGGTGAGCAGTATTTTCCGAGAGACGGCGAGTTTTCTATTCGCATTGTTGCTACTGGATTAGCTAGGATTGTAGGAAAGAAGTTGCCAATAACCTTCGAGGAAATTGATGCAAAATATGCAGAAGTTATCAAGGATTTGCCGCCGAGACCACCAATATTGTGTGCCGGATGCCCACATAGAGCATCCTTCTATATTATGAGAAAGGTTGCTGGTGACAAGGCTGTTTATTCAACTGACATAGGCTGTTATGCTTTAGGATGCGCTTCACCTTTAAATGCAGGTGACATAATGACATGTATGGGTGCAAGCATAGGTACTGCTGAAGGAATAAGCAAGGCAATAAGCGAAAGCACGATTGCAATAATTGGAGACTCCACGTTCTTTCACGCAGGAATTCCAGGGCTTATAAATGCCGTCTATAACAATCATAAAATTGTTGTGGCTGTCTTGGACAATCTTGCCACAGCGATGACAGGACATCAGCCACACCCTGGGACAGGTATCACTGGTATGCAAAGCCCCACTGAGAGAATACTTATTGAGAAGATTGCTAAAGGATGCGGCGTAAAATATGTCAAAGTAGTTGACCCCTTTAAAATTAAGGAGACTGAGGCAATTTTGAAAGAAGCATTGAGCTATTCAGGTCCATCAGTAATAGTTTTTCGTTCGCCATGCACGTTGATGGTTATTAGGGAGCGAAGACGCAAGGGCGGGGAAATAGCTTTTTACAAAATTACTGATAATTGCACAAATTGTATGGCTTGTGTCAAGCTTTTGGGCTGTCCAGCGTTGATAGTTGAAAATAGCAAGGTCCGTATAAGTGAAGTTTTGTGCAGTGCATGTGGGCTTTGTGTTTCAGTTTGTCCCTACAAGGCTATAGGATATGTTAAAATAGGCTAGGAAGTGTGAATGAGATGACAGAGTTTAGTTTTGTTCTAGCAGGTGTCGGGGGACAAGGAACACTTTTGGCTGCTGAGATTTTGGGCACCGCTGCAGTTAAAGAGGGATTGAATGTTCGAGTTAGTGAGATTCATGGAATGGCTCAACGTGGTGGTGCCGTTATTTCTCACGTTAGAATTGGCGAGAAGGTCTTGGCGCCAACAGTTCTTGAAGGACAGGCAGATGTGCTTTTAGGGTTTGAGCCTTTGGAGACTTTGCGAAGCTTGAAATTTGCTTCTGAAAAAACACTTGTCATAATGAGCAACGAAAGGATTCAGCTGACAGAATTCTCAGCTAAAATGCGAGAGTATCCGAGCCCAGATGAAATAGAAGCGAAGATAAGGCGTTTCACAAAAAACATAGTAACAATTAAGGCAGCAGAATTAGCGAGAAAAGCTGGGAATATTCTAACTGAAAATGTTGTTTTGATTGGAGCATTAGCAGCTTCTGCAAAGTTGCCAGTAAAGAATGAAAGCGTTTTGAAGGCGCTGAAGGAACATGTTCCAGCAAGGCATTTAGCTGTGAATGTTAAAGCGTTTAAGCTTGGCTACAACTATTTAAAAAACTGTAAAGTTAAGTCTTAGCTTCTTTTTCGAAGTTAAGAATTGCTTTCAATATTTTCTGGAATATTTGCATGTCTGAAACTTTCACTATTGGAATTTGAAGGCTCTTGTCGATTTCGTAGATTTTCTCATATTTTGGGAATTCGGCATAACAAATTTGGCTTATTGGAAACTCTTTAGTTTTTATTTCGTGCTCGAAAGATTTTTCGTAAACTTCTAGGCATAGGAGATAGCCGTCTATCCAGTAAAGCCTATTTGCTCCATAGGTTGTGGCGCACCAACTAATGTCACCGACTGGACGCTTGTCTAAACCTAAGATGGTGATTTTCCGTGTAGGTGCAATCTCCACGTTCATACGTTTTCACTCTTTGAAAGGCGTGTTCAACACTTCTTTGGCTTTAGCACTTATTTTCGGTCCAAGTCCATAAACGGTTTTGGTCCAATCGTCCACGCTTATTAAGGCATTTAATGGGGTTTGGTAGGATTTAAGGATTGATATGGCTTTTTCTCTTCCGATGTTTGGCAGACTTGCTATGAAATATACTTGAGCATCAGCCAAGGTTTCGTAAGGTTTGATAGGATGAATTGTGGGTGCTCTTTTTTCTACAATTTGTTCCTGACGGGCAGCTACATAAAGAAAATCTATGGTTTCCTTGTGTGAACTAGTGTTTACTGTTGCTATGCCATTTTTGGCAAGGTTGAATAAGGCTCCCCAGACAGCGACTGGCTGGATTCTGCTGAACTTGTAAATAATTGGCAGATAGCCTTCAAGGAGAATTAGCGATTTTGGATAAACTTCCCTTAGCTTAAAAAGTTGCTCAAAGAGATAGCGGCGTGTAAGAGTATAAACGAAATCTTGAACAGTCTTTCTTTCTACTGCGCATTCATCGGACAAAATATAATCGCCTTTTTCTAGCGTGGCTATCTTGACATTAACACCGCGTTCTATTAGTCCCTTAACAATTTTAGCCGCTGTATTAGCCTCGCGGGTATCAACGATTATTGTTGGCTCTTGCTCATCATTTTTCTTCTCTTTTATATATGGAAGTAAAGTTTCAGTTCCAGACATAATATTCAACCCTATGTAATGACATGTGCAACATGAGAAACTAATTGCTTCTTATAGATATAACTTCATAACATAAATCTTAATGTGAAGACAACTCCGACAGTTTCTCTTTTTTTCAAGCACTGTTTGCAATAAGCTTTGACTTTCAGAAACTATTATGGCTTGTATTAAAATAGTGACTAAAAATAAAAATAGAAAATAATAGGAAAAGGTTTTTAGTTTAGTTGTTACATGAAAGTCTGCTAACGAGTTAGGGAATAGTGTGAGGTAAAATTTAATGTCTGTATTTGCAGCACCAGGGGCATATGACCGTGCAATAACCGTTTTTTCACCAGATGGACGGCTTTTTCAAGTTGAATATGCAATGGAATTGGTTAATCGTGGAGCGACAATTTTGGGAATCCGCTGTCCAGAAGGAGTTGTTTTAGGAGCAGAAGAGAATGTTGAGCCATTGGAAGAGGCGGAATATTCATGGAAAATTTTTAAAGTTGACGATCACATAGGCGCAGCTATCGTGGGTTTAAGCTCTGACGCTCGTATTCTCATTGACCAAGCAAGGGTTTATGCTCAAAGTAACAAATTAACCTACGACGAACCCATAGATGTAGAAGTTGTAACAAAAAGAGTGTGCGACATAAAACAGCTTTACACACAACATGCAGGTGTAAGACCCTTCGGAGTTTCGATAATCTTTGGCGGTGTAGATAAAACAGGGTCTCGCCTCTTTGGAACTCACCCAAGCGGAACAGTCAGAGGTTTCAAGGCTACGGCGCAAGGCGCTGGAAGAGAAACAGTTCTTTCCATACTTAAAGAAGAATACAAAGAAGACATGGAACTTGAAGAAACAACAAAACTTGCAACAAAATGTCTAGTGAAAGCCCTAGAAACAAGACAGTTGCCACTAAGAATAAAAATAGCTGTCATTCCCTCGGCAACAAAGAAAATGGAAATACTCAGCGACGATAAAATCGAAGCATATATGAAAGAGCTGGGCGTGGGCAAGTGAAACAAGGATGAGTGAAAAATACACAGTTGCACGCATGACAAAAGATAATGAGCATTTTGAAGTTCTTGTAAAACCTCAAAAGGCACTAGATTATCGCATGGGAAAGATAGCGGCAATAACCGAAGTGCTGGTCACAGAAACAATATTTTCAGACGCAAACAAGGGCACAAAAGTAGCTGAAGAAAATCTGCGGAAGGCTTTTGGAACAACAGAAACACTGAAAATAGCAGAAATAATACTCAAAAAAGGAACTTTGCAGCTGACCACAGAACAGCGAAGAAAAATGATTGAGGATAAAAGAAAACAGATAATAGACTTCATATCAAGACAAGCTGTTGACCCAAAAACAAATTTGCCACATCCACCATTACGTATAGAAAATGCTTTAGAACAAATTCGCTATTCAATAGATCCTTTTAAACCAGTAGAAGAGCAAGCAAAAGAAATAATCAAAGAGTTACGAATGATTTTGCCATTAAAGATGGAACAGGTATCCGTTGGTGTTCACATACCCGTGGAATATTCTGCAAGAGCTTATGGAACAATTAAAGGCTTTGGAACAATAAAACGGGAAGAATGGCGTGCAGACGGGTCATGGTATGGAGTTTTGGAAATGCCAGCAGGCTTATATGGTCCATTTCTAGAAAAGTTGGGAGAAATAACCAAGGGAAGTGGAGAAGCAAAAATAATCTCGTAAAATACTTGGATTATGGAGTGTGAGATCATGCCAACATTTTTTGAAAGAAGACAACTTGTAACTCCTGGAGATTTGATTGCGGAAGGCGCTTACATAGCTGGCGATAACACATATGTGGAAGACAATAAACTCTATGCGTCAAGAATTGGAATTGTAGAGTATGACAATAAAAAAGTGAATGTTGTGGCTTTAAGAGCTTTTTACATACCACGAATCGAAGATATCGTCATTGGAACGATTATAGAAGTAGGATTTAATGGCTGGACAGTCGACATAAACGCTCCTTATCAAGCCATGTTAAGAGCATCAGACGTCCTAAGCAGACCCTTCAAACCACAAAAAGACGACTTATCGCAAGTATTGAACGTAGGCGATTTAATAGTTGCAAAAATAATAGCCTACGATAGAGCACATGATCCACAGTTGACAGTGGGTGAACCAGGACTAGGAAAAATAACACGTGGACAAATAGTGAAAATCACACCTACAAAAATTCCACGCGTAATTGGCAGAAAAGGCTCCATGATATCGGTGATAAAGCAAGAAACTGGTTGCCAAATAATTTTGGGACTTAACGGCATAATACTAATTACTGGAAAAACTCTTGAGGAAGAGGAATTAGCTATGAGGGCTATTTGTAAAATTGATGAAGAATCCCACATAAGCGGTTTAACAGACCGCATAACCCAAATGCTTAAGGAAGAAAAGAAAAAAATGGAGGAACAGAAGAAATGAGTCAAAAATCTGAAAAATTAATTGATAAAAAAGGCTTAAGATTGGATGGAAGAAAACCAGATGAATTAAGGCAAATAAAAATTGAAGTAGGCGTTCTATCAAACGCAGATGGTTCAGCTTACATCGAGCAAGGAAAGAATAAGATTTTAGCTGCAGTGTATGGTCCAAAAGAATTGCATCCAAAACATTTAGCGCTTCCTGACAGGATGGTGTTGAGATGCCGGTATCACATGGCACCTTTCTCTGTTCAAGAACGTAAATCGCCAGCACCTTCGAGAAGAGAAGTTGAACTGTCAAAAGTCATCAGAGAATCCCTTGAACCAGCTATTTTCCTTGAATATTATCCAAGAACGGGCATAGATGTTTTCATTGAGGTTTTGCAAGCGGATGGAAGCACAAGATGTGCAAGCATAACGGCAGCATCTTTAGCTTTGGCTGATGCCGGTATTCCCATGAGAGATTTAGTGGCTGCATGTTCAGCTGGCAAAGTTGATGGCACTATAGTATTGGATTTGATGGATACAGAAGATAAGATGGGAGAAGCTGATGTCCCTCTGGCTTTAATGCCAAATTTTAATGCCATAACGTTGCTACAGATGGATGGAATATTAACTTTTGAAGAGTTCGAGAATGCTGTAAATTTAGCTCTTGAAGGATGCAAAAAAATCTATGCAATGCAAAAGGAAGCGCTTAAAGCTAAGTATGTAGGTGTCAAGGAGGTTGAAGAATAATGTCATCAGTTGTTACTCGTGTAAAACAAAAACAGATTGCGCAACTAATCGCTAAAGGCAAACGGTTGGATAACAGAGGCCTAACAGATTACCGAGAAATAAAAGTTGAACAAGGAATAATTGAGCGTGCTGAAGGCTCAGCAAGAGTATTACTAGGAAGAACAGAAGTCATGGTTGGAACAAAAATTGAGACTGGCGAACCATTTCCAGACACGCCAAACGAAGGCGTTCTAACTGTTAACGCAGAACTCGTGCCATTAGCATCATCAACATTTGAACCAGGACCACCAGACGAAAACTCCATAGAACTTGCAAGAATTGTGGACAGAGGAATAAGAGAGTCTAAAGCCATCGATTTAGAAAAATTGTGCATCGAGCCTGGAAAAAAGGTTTTTGTTGTCTTTGTGGATGTTTATGTGCTTAATCATGACGGAAATTTGATTGATGCTTCTGCCTTAGCTGCTTTGGCTGCATTGATTAATACTAAGATGCCTAACTACGAGATGGAGGATGACGAAGTGAAAATCAAGTCCGGATATACTCCACTTCCAGTAAAGAAGCATCCAGTTACGGTTACATTTGCAAAGATAAATGAGAAGCTCATTGTAGACCCATGGCTGGAAGAAGAACAAGTGATGGATGCTAGACTTTCAATGGCGATTGACGATGATGGCAACATATGTGCAATTCAAAAGGGCTATAGTGGGTCTATAACACCAAATCAAATATTAGAAGCGGCAAAAATAGCTAAAGAGAAGGCTGAAGAGATACGTAAAAAACTAAAGTGGTAAAAACAATGGGAAAAACTAAAAAGGTAGGTCCCACACGTGGACTTGGACCTCGTTACGGATCTAGTGTTAGGAAACGCTACATCAAAATAGTTACGGAAATGAAGAAATTCCATAGATGCCCCCAGTGTGGATTTGCTCGCGTCAAAAGAGTTAGTGTTGGTATTTGGAATTGTAGAAAGTGTGGGTTTACATTTACTGGTGGAGCGTACACTCCCACTACAAAACTTGGAATAGTGGCGAAGCGGGTGGCCAAAGGCGCTCCAATCGAGGAAGTAATGAAAGCTGAAACGAAGGAAGAAGTTGAATAGGGATTTCTCCAATTTTTAAGTGATTTGAATATTGACTAAAAAAGAACGTGTGCTACTTACAACTTCTAGAAGACCAACAAAAAATATGAGAGTCCTCTGCAGAGACATTTCATATACTTTCCCAAGTGTTGTGCGAATAAATCGTGGTAAATTGAGCCGTGACGGATTGTTGGAAAGAGCCATAGAGTTTAACGCTAATAAGGTGATTATTATTGAACGGTGGAGTGAAGGAACTGGAAAAATGGTGTTTTTCGAAGCAAGACAAGATAGTTTAGTTAATGTTCCGCCAATAATTTATGTACGCTGTGAGAGGTTGCGAAGGAATTTCGAAGTGCAAATGAGAAAAGGAAAAACAATAAAATCCATTGCAATTGTAGCTTCTTCGAAGAAAATGCTCGATGCAGAGAAACTTGAAAATATGTTTGCAGAATTTTTTGGAATTCCAATTGTTTCACGCCGAGAAGCTATTAGTGGCAATTATGATGCTGCTATGCAGATTTTATCAAATTTCTTAAACCATATAACCATAACATTTAGGCTTATTCCAGAATTTGTCGAGATTGGCCCCAAGTTAGATGTGGCACGTCTTGTTTGGGAGTTAAAATGATGAAGGCAAAGGCGGTTGTGCGTTTGAAGTTTCCATCAGAAAAGCATCTGGAGATAGTCTCTAAGGCTTTGATGCCAGAGATTATGAAACCTGCAACTGTGCGCTCTAAAGTGAGTTTAAAGAAGGCAGGGTTATTTTTGATCTTGAATGTAGATGCAAGGGATACAGTTGCCTTGCGGGCGGCATTAAACGCCTATTTGAGATGGATAAATTCAGCAATAAACGTTTTAGAATTATTGGAGAATGTCGCTTAGATTTGATGTCAATTTTACGGCTTGTCACACTGCTAAAATTGCTACCCCCTATCGTTTTTTGACACAGAAATCAACTAATATGCATAGACCCCTTAGGTTTCTGCAAAAAGTTTCTAATAAGCGTGGAAGGAATTGCTTAATCTTTCCAGTCTAAGAGTCTTTTCTCTCCCTCAATCTTCTTAATGTCAGTTAAATCTTGTGTAACTTCCATTGTTCCCAAGTATTTTCCATTGCTGTTTCTGACTGCAAAATATCTGATGTGGATTAGGCGGTTGTTCATTGTAATCCAGAATTCAGCTACATCTTTCTCGCCCTTTTTGAATGCTTCTAGAATTTTGTTTACGATGTGAATACTTTTCTGTGGATGGCATAATTGCACTTTTCGCCCAATTACTGCTTTTGTTCTCACGAAGATTCTTTTTTCTGCCTTGTTAAAGTATTTAACAGTGTCGTCTGCATCAACAAATGAAATGTCAACTGGAAGCACATTCAAAATAGCCTCAATCTCTTCCTTTGATAGCGAGCCCGTGTCAAACTGTAATATACCTTCATGTACAGCTTCAATTTTTTGTTTAGTTTCACTAACTTGTGGAGTTGCAACCAACTGTGGAGGTGTGAAACAGCAGTATCCAATTTCGTCAAATTCTTCTCGCACATCTTTCCATTCTTGCTCTGTAAAAATTTTCAACGCTGTCGGAAATAGTATGTTATTTTCCTTGTAAAAATGACTAGGAAGAATGCTGTTTAAGGCTTCAGCCGTTTCAGCAAGCTGCTTCTTGAATTCTTGAAAGCTAGCTGTATTGTAATTACTGACAAGATAGTTAAGCTGCTTCTTTTTCTCCCTTATCTGATTATGCTCCATCCACATTATTGCTGGAGGCTCTGTTACACCATGTTTTTCCAAGATTGGGAAGAGCACGTTTTCTTCTCTTAAGTAATGTTTTTCTGAATCTGTGAAGTCTCTTGCTATATGTTCCAGATGATGGATTTCTTCGCCAAGATAACTTGCATCATTGACTTTCTGAAATTTGTTTGCAACAGCGACAAGCTTTTCTACAAGATGGAGCATGATCTTGTGCTCTTCCATCAGAATATTGACTGGATGCCCCATTGGAATATCGGCTTTCTGTTTCTCTAGTTGCTCTCTGAAAACTGCAAGATGAACATCACATAAGCGTTGAATCTCTTCTCTCGGCATACCTTCCTTTACAAGCTCATTTTCAATCTTTGCAATTTCCTCGGAGCTTACTCTCTCTAAAACTTGCCTAAACTTTTCCTTAACTTTCTGTGGCGGTACTCCAGAATGCAACTGCCTTATTATCTCTTTTAACATTCTTTTTCTGTCTTCACTCATCATGGCTCCTCTCTAATCTTCTTAGCAAGAGTTTTACCTATTTCAACTATATGCTGAATATCATTTTCTGTTGGAGGGCCATTAATCTCTATCGCTCCAACTATTTCAATTTTTGACGGCCCCAGAATTTCCTGAACATGTTTTATGGCAGCTCCGCCCCAACCATAAGAGCTTAGGAGCACGCCGTATTTTAGCGGGGGACGCAAAGCTTTAACCAGATAAGTTGCATAGACAGCCAAAGGATGCGCACCCCCTAAAACTGTTGGAACACCTAAAACGATAGCTTGTGAATCAACCAGGTCCTTAGCGACATCACCTATGTCCGCTAAAGCCAAGTTATACAAGGCAATTTCAACACCTTCAGACGCCAATGTGTCTGTGATTGGTTTAATCATCTTTTCTGTGCTATTCCACATGGTCACGTAGGCAATAATGGCTTTTTGTCTAGTTTCTCCATTTGCCCATTTCTTGTAAGCTGTTTGGATGCGTAGGGGATTTCTATGTATTGGTCCATGGCTGGGTGCTATCATTTCAATCTTCAAATTTTCAATCTTTTGCAATGCTTTTTGAGCCATAACTCTGAAAGGCATCATTATCTCGCCCCAATATCTTTGAGCATGGACAAGCAAATCTTCCAACTCATCATCGAAGAATCCAGCAGCCACATGTGAACCAAAAAAGTCGCATGGAAAGAGAATTTTATTTTCTACAAGATATGTGAACATTGTTTCTGGCCAATGAAGCATGGGTGCCTCAATAAAGTGAAGTGTTTTGCCACCAAGGTTAATATTTTCTTGGTCATGTATTGCAATTATTCGGTTTTCTGGCACGTTGTAGAAGACTTGCGCCATTTTTGCGCCCTTGGTTGTTGTTATCAGTTTGGCTTTGCTGTTCATTGCCATAATATATGGAGTTGCGCCTGCATGGTCTGGTTCTGCATGATTCATTATTATATAATCGATTTCGGCGGGATTTGCGATTTTGCTGATTTTTTCTTCCCATTCTTTTTCAAAACCAGGATTCACGGTGTCAATTAACGCCTTTTTGTTTTCGCCAACGATTAGGTATGAGTTGTAGCTTGTTCCTTTTGGAAGCGGAATTAATGCATCAAACAGTCTGCGATTCCAATCCTTGACGCCCACCCAATGGACTCCTTCCGAGATTTGAATTGTGTTTCGCCAATTCATTCTTTTCCACCTCGTATTTTATATTACAATTGTAATAAAGTATATTTATGCCTTTCTACACAATACTAGTCGGAGACAACATAAATGTCACTCCCTTGTGAAGTTGCAGTAAAATGCTTATTGCCTTCAGTCCGTGCTATAATAGCCAAAACACTTACAACAAAACACAATCTAAAACAAATAGAAACTGCCAAACTGCTTGGGATAAGCCAGCCAGCTATAAGTTTATATGATAGAAAAATGCGCGGCAAAGCCATAAACCTAGAAAAAGACCCAGAAATAACAAAACTCATAGAGAAATTAGCTGATGAGTTAGTTAAAGGAGATTTAACGCGTAAGGATTACATCCAGAAATTTTGTGAAATCTGCAAAACGGTACGCGCTAAGGGCTTATTATGTCAAATGCACAAAATTTTCGACCCAGCAATAGATATGGAAAAATGTGAACTATGTTTAATCACAGACCCGCTGAAGTGCATGTAAATGCTTGGGCAATATCTAATAGCATTCAGAGAAGCCCTTGAAGCTGCCTTAATAACAGCAATAATATTGTCTTATCTTAGAAGAAGAAGCAGACATATTCTAGTGCGTTATGTGTGGTATGGAATATTTGTATCAATAATTGCCAGTCTCAGTCTAGGAGCAGTCGTCTGGTTTACATATGATGCTCTTCCAGAAACTTTAAAACTGTTGTTCGAAGCTGTATCAGCTTTCGTTGCCGTCATTGTTCTGTCTTCAATGATTTATTGGATGGCTGTCAAAGGAAGAAATATTCGAGAAGAAATGGAGAAACGAGTCGAAACCGCTACGTCACGAGGAGCAATAATTAGTTTGGCTTTTCTGGGGTTCATCGTTGTTTTCAGAGAAGGTTTTGAAAC
>Ga0129301_1000057_pt1 | contig 51221 bp, 62 predicted proteins | sample ConPoolayeHmetaG_FD_94489 | JGI IMG/M metagenome (GOLD analysis project Ga0129301, IMG submission 94489) | Hot spring microbial mat communities from California, USA to study Microbial Dark Matter (Phase II) - Cone Pool mat layer H metaG ...
AAATTCTCACAATATTAACTGCGTTGATTTTCTTTCCGCATTTTCCATTAATCTTTACACCTGTTCAAATATTATGGGTGAACCTTGTAACCGATGGCTTGCTCGACGTGACTTTGGCTATGGAACCGAAAGAAGAAGATGTGATGGATCAGCCTCCGAGAAAACCTAACGAGAAAATAATCAATAGAAATATCATTCTTAACACGATATATGTGGGAATTTTTATGATGATTGGAACTCTATATGTCTTTATTAAGGAATGGGATGGCGGAGACTTGATTAGAGCTCAAACTTTAGGCTTCACAACAATGGCAATGTTCCAAGTGTTCAACGCATTAAACTGTAGATCAAGAACAAAATCAGTTTTCAAAATAGGCTTTTTCACCAATAAATATTTGTTCGGAGCCATTGCAGCATCTGTTACTTTGCAAGTTTTAGCTACGCTATTGCCTCCGCTAAAAGTTGCTTTAGGCACTACCTCTATCTCGGCAGGGGACTGGTTGACTATAATCCTTATTTCAAGCTTGGTCTTCTTCGCCGACGAATTAAGGAAACTCGTTAGAAAAAAAGTAAAAGGGTGATATCTTTTGTCATCAAAATATGAAGTCAAACTTGTCTCTATTGAGGAAAGGAATAGGTTGATGGAAAAATATGGCGATCGCCTTCTCTACGAAGAGAGGGCTGACATATATGGATGTTGCATCAAACTCTTGACAGATGTGAAATACGTTAAAGAACGTTGGGAAGAAAGTTTTTATCCCATGTCTGCGCATGTTCGTTCCCATGGAAGGCTAATAGTAACGAACGATGGAAATGAAGGGCAAAGCGTGATCTACGACCCGCTTTCTAAAACAGCTTTCCTAATTAACATAGACTATTATGGTTGGGTGAAATCCATCGCCTTAAGCGTTGCAAGCGATATCCTCGAAGATAATCATGGGATAAATTCAGTTCACGGCGCCTGCGTGGATATAGATGGTAAAGGCATCTGCTTGATTGCCCCTTCTGGAACGGGAAAAACCACACATACATATGGGCTTCTCAGACTTAAAGGAATACGCGTTGTTTCAGATGATTGGTTTTTCGTGCGTTTATCGGAAGACCAAGCCGTTGCGTTTGCTTCGGAGAAAAATTTCTACATACAGGCAGATATAGCTGAAAACTGGGGCGAGTACCAAAAACTCGTGGAAAAGGCTGAATTTAATTCAAAAGGCAGGGCTGTAGTAAACGTGAGGTGGGTTGTTAGCAAAGGAAAAATTTTGCCCCTGACCACGTTGAAAAAAGCTATATTGCTGAAGCGAGATCCAGAAGACAATTCGGTCTTTAACGAACTTTCAGCGGGAGAAGCCTCCAGATACATAGAAGCGGTTGACTTTTGCAACCCCCACATGCTTGTAAAAGACGAGCGAAAGACAAACCTGAGAAGAAATTTCTTCAAAGAATTATTTAGTTCTCTGAAAACTTACATTGTCAACACTGCTACCCCAATCAGCCAAAGCCATAAAGCCATAAAAGAAGAAATTTTAGGGCTATAAGCCATTTGCCTAATGGAGCGATTGAAATGCAAAAAATTGGTGTTGTAACAGCAGGCGGCGACGCCCCAGGAATGAACGCAACAATCCGCTCTGTAGTTAGAACCGCCATATTCAATGGATTGAAAGTTGTAGGAATAGAACGGGGATACGCTGGGCTCATTGAAGTAAAAATCCGCCCTTTAAATGCACGTTCTGTTAGCGGAATAATTAACCGCGGAGGAACAGTGTTGAAGACTGCCCGCTGTGAAAAAATAAAAACGGAAAAGGGGGTTAATAAAGCCGCCGACAACTTGAAGATCAACAAAATCGATGGGCTCGTAGTAATCGGGGGAGACGGCTCCTTTAGAGGAGCAAGCGAGCTTTATAATGCCAGCGGAATACCAGTGGTTGGAGTGCCTGCCACTATCGATAATGATGTCGCTGGAACTGAAACGACTATAGGTTTTGACACAGCCGTCAACACTGCTCTATTCACAATTGACAGGATTCGCGACACTGCAACATCCCATGAGCGAGTATTCGTTGTTGAAGTGATGGGGCGAAAAAGGGGTTTCCTAGCTCTCGCGGTAGGATTCGCCGAAGGAGCAGAATTTATTCTCGTCCCAGAATTAAAATTTGAAATAGAAACTATCTGTAAAAAACTTAAAGAAGGACGCAAAAAGGGAAAAACATCAGAAATAATTGTCATGGCTGAAGGTGCGGGTGATTCTTCTCTAATAGTTAAGGAAATAGAAAGGCGAACTGGATACGATGTTCGCTTAACAATCCTTGGACATGCCCTAAGAGGAGGAGCACCCACAGCACAAAGTAGAATTCTCGCTAACAAGTTTGGGGCGCACGCTGTGGAGCTTCTACTAAAGGGAGCGAAGAAGAGAATGGTTGGAGTTAAAGGCGAAAAAATAGTTTCGGTAGATTTAGATTATTCATGGCAACAAAAGAAGAATATAGACAAGCAACTATATCGTCTGGCAGAAATACTTTCATCATAAAAGGGTTGAAAATGAAATGAGCTTGTTAAAACAAAAGATTGCATACTTTTCAATGGAAATAGCACTATCCAATAATATTCATACTTATAGTGGAGGTTTAGGGGTTCTTGCAGGTGACACAATAAAGTCAAGCGCAGATCTGAACATTCCTTTGGTAGCAGTCACATTAATAAGTAAAAAGGGCTACTTTAGGCAGGAACTAATTCATGAAGGTAGGCAAATAGAACATCCAGACTCATGGAACCCTTCACAGCACATTCAACCATTACCTGAAGAAGTTACAGTTCAAATTCAAGGTAGAGATGTCCGCATAAAAGCTTGGCTATACGCTGTAAAAAGCGTAAGAGGCGGCGAAGTCCCCGTATACTTTCTAGACACAGATGTTGAAGGAAACAGTTCCGAAGATAGAGAAATAACCGCATTCTTATATGGAGGAGATGAGAGATACCGCATCAAACAAGAAATTGTTCTAGGAATTGGCGGTGTAAGAATGCTAGAAAAGCTGGGCGTCGAAGTCCGTAAATACCACATGAATGAGGGGCATTCCAGCTTCTCGACCCTTGAATTGCTACGGAAACACGGGATGAACGTCAACAAAGTTAGAAACGTGTGCGTGTTTACCACGCACACACCGGTTGAAGCGGGACACGACAAATACCCATATGAACTTGTTAGAGAATATCTTGGAGAATTCATCCCATTTGATGTCTTAAAAAGCCTAGGTGGACAAGACAGATTAAACATGACACTTCTTGCGCTAAACCTGAGCAACTATGTTAACGGTGTAGCGAAAAAACATAAAATGACTTCAAGGAAAATGTTTCCAAGCTATGAGATTCACGCGATAACAAACGGTGTTCACTCATATACCTGGACATGTGAAAGCTTTAAGCGATTGTATGACAAGTACCTTCCAGGATGGGCACATGAGCCAGAGATGCTTGTGAGAGCGGAAATAATTCCGGATGATGAAATTTGGCAATCCCATATGGAGGCAAAAAAGGCGTTGATTGATTATGTCAATGCGACGCTAAACGTCGGTATGGACTACAACACGTTAACAATTGGATTTGCGCGGAGAGCCACAGAATACAAAAGGCACGCTCTGATATTTTCAGACACGGAAAGATTGAAGAAAGTAAACAACAAAGGCAAAGTTCAGCTAATTTTTGCTGGAAAAGCCCATCCTAGAGATGAAACTGGAAAGAAGCTGATTGAACAAATATTCAATTATAAGGAAATATTAAAGGACTACATCAAAATTGCCTATTTAGAAAATTACGATATGAATCTAGCAGCAAAAATGGTTTCAGGAGTCGACGTTTGGTTGAATACACCTTTGCCGCCAATGGAAGCATCTGGCACAAGTGGGATGAAGGCAGCCCACAACGGCGTAATAAACTTCAGCGTCCTAGACGGATGGTGGATTGAAGGTTGGATGGAAGATGTTACTGGATGGGCGATAGGCCCAACCCCCGAGGAGCATATGTCAAACGATGAGCGGAAAACCAGGGAGCTTGACGACCTTTACGGAAAACTAGAATACGTGATCATTCCATTGTATTATAAACGAAGAGATGAATGGATACAACTGATGAAAAACTCTATAGGAAAAATTGCTTGCCACTTCAACAGCCATAGGATGATGTATAGATATGTTATAGAGGCATATTTATGACCTGTTAAACTTACACGTAACAATAGAACGCGCTAAGGCTTTCACATGCCATTTTTAAACTAGCTAAGGGTTAACTATTATTGGGATGTGATTATGGACAAAGGGTTGTTCAAGAGGAAATTGAAAACAAAGAAATGAATGGCTTGAAGATTTCTTTTGCCAGCCACCACCGGAAAGTGTCGCAGAAATATTCTTATTCTGAAGTGAATATGAATTCCTCTCAATTTTGTAAACAACTTCTTCAATGCCTTTCCTTTCAGCCTAATCAAAACTTTTGACAAGCTCCAATTCTCCTAGATGGTCAGGATACTTTAGCAGCGCTTAAACCCTCAGAAAACAAGCCTCATTCAACTTAATAAACTCGATGCTCCTTTTTGAAAATGGATTATGGAGGTTCATCTCAGCGTGTTTAAGAAAGTACTGGTGAACACATATGCCGTGTTTACTCCGCATGAACAACATTGAAGGAAAAAATGAAATTTATACTTTGATGTAGTGCTCCGGCCGGGATTTGAACCCGGGTCACCGGCTCGAGAGGCCGGCATATTTGGCCCCCCTTTTTGTTGGGTTTGGCCGGGCTATACTACCGGAGCGTTGCCGATGGTCTTTTTTCTTTATTTATGAATTTTATGTTTTGGTTACGTACTTTGCTGCCAGTCTAATATCTTCGGCTTTGATCGTCTTTCTTCCTGCGTGTGTTGAAAGTTCCACTGCATGTCTACCTATCTCTGTGCCTATTTGGTCGAGCGTCTTCGCAAGCTCTATTATCGCGTCTTCCCCTGCTCTTACTGCACCTGCTTTTTTTAGTATCCGGTATATCGGTGCTAATCCGAATTCGAATTCTTCTGAAGGCATGTGTTCATCTTTTTTGGTGATGTATATAAAAATTTTAGTACCTAGTTAAGTTTACATGTGGCGTTTGATAGTAGACGCCCATTCCCATCTAGTTGACGACTACCTTAAGCCCTTCCTCCCATGGATAATGGGGTCATGTAAAGCAAGTGGGATAGTTGTTTTTTCAAATAGCATGGACCTCGAGTCAAGCCGCATAAGTATTGAACTTGGTAGAAGATTTGGTGAATTAGTTGAAGTCTTTGTCGGAGTGCATCCCTGGGAGGCAGACAATTTCCAAGAGGAAGCTTTTAGCGGATTAGTGGCTGGAGCTTTGGATTCGATCTGTGGGATAGGTGAAATCGGTTTAGACATGAAATATTTGGATAGAGTACCTATGGCAACCCAGAGGCGGGCCTTCGAGCATCAACTTCAACTAGCTGAAAGATACCAACTTCCAGTGTGCGTTCATTCAAGGATGGCGCATCAAGAGGTACTTGACACACTTGGAAGGTACTCTCTCAAAGGTGTACTTCTGCATTGGTTTAGCGGAACAGAAGAGCAGATGAAGAAGGGCCTTGACAAAGGTTATTTCTTCAGCTTCGGCCCCACAGTCTTGTACAGCAGAAAAACGCGGAATCTCCTTATAAAATGCAGCGTAGACAGAATTCTGATTGAGACGGATTCGCCTGTTGAATACGATGCCTGCTTTGGGAACACTCCATCGAACCCACTCTTTATTTCCTCAGTCGCCTACGCGGTATCACTTATTTTAAAGAAAAGTTTAGAAGAAACTTTAAATATAATGTTAAATAACTCGCAAAACTACATAAGGAGAAAAATGAGATGGGGATGAGAATTCTTGGGACAAGTTAGGAACCTAGCGCTTTTATTAATAAGCAAACATGGAAGCGAGTTTACAGAAGACTTTGAGAAGAACAAGCAGATATTAGACAAATATGTGAAGTTTAACTCCAAAAGTCTTAGAAACATGGTTGCAGGGTATATTACAAGTTATGTGAATAAAAACGTTAAGAAGGTTAAGGAAGCAGTGGAGGAAAAGACAGAGTAATTCCATTTTCCATCTCAGGTTTTTAGTTATGAAGGCCATCTTTGTTGGACACCTTAAGAAGCTCCTTGGGAAAAAGGAGATCTCAATCCAAGACCATCCGACAACTATTTCCGAGTTACTGAATTATCTTAACACACTCAAAGTAGACAACGACGTTACCATCAAAAGAGAGAACACATTGCTCTTTGTCAACGGCGTAGAAGTATCAGCTCTAGATGGGTTGAGGACAAAACTTAATGAACAAGATATAGTTACCTTAGTTCCTGTGACGCATGGTGGTTGACTTAGAGTTCATTTCACCAAGCTGGGACGAAATCTTTGACATGTGCTTAGAAGGCGCCAATAAAATCCAAGGACTAGGCATAAACTTTGATATGATGATCGCTCTGTCAAGGGGGGGACTAGTTCCGGGGAGAATCATTTCAGACCTTTTAGAGATATCTGACATAATCATACTCAACGTCAAGTACTACCTTGGAATCGGGAAGAGAGCGGATAAACCTAGAATAACTGAGTTCGTTAGAACGTCTATATCTTCTAAGAACGTCCTTGTTGTTGACGACGTTGTCGATTCAGGAGAGAGTATTAAGGCAACGATCGAATATCTTAGGAACTTTAACCCTAGAACACTCAAAGTCTTCACATTACACGTGAAACCACATAGGATCTTTAACCCAGACATCTACATAAAGGAGACGGGTGCGTGGATAATATACCCATGGGAGCTTTTAGAATGCTTCAAAGAATTAGAATATAGGGGGTTCAACGTCGATCAAATAGCAGAACAGACAGGGCTAAAGAAAGAAGTCTTACATAAGGTGAAAAGGCTTTATGAAGGGAGAAGGGGGAAGGAACAAGTTTAAAGATGTAGAGTTCTTCTGCTACGGTCTAAATTTAAGCAGACCGATTAAGATAACATCACTCCAAGAAGAACTGATGGAGGATACTGGTGCGATTCTCCAAGCAGTTGACCCCAACTTCATCGCAGGGATAGAGCATGCTAAAATGATACTTAGACAATCATATGAGGCGTACACTAGAGGGATCTTCATCGCAAACAAACCGAACTTAGACATTCTTTTAAGACTTGTCTGCACGAAAAAGATAGAGACAGCGTTGAAGGACGCTGGGCTAAAGGAGGATAGCAGAAACTGTGCGATCCTCGGATTCTGCGATAAAAGTAAACTCAAGATCCTAGAAGAAGAGTTAAAGGGTAGGGGTGAACAAAACGACCAAGCACTTGAACTATCGGATACGAAGAAGAAATTCTTGATAAAGTATCATGATATCAGCCCTCAAGAACTAGAAAACTATAACTTAGCCACCATCCTCTCGGAGAGAGCAGCGACCAAGCTTCTAAGATTCTTTAAGACTTAAACTTTGAGATCTCTTACTGGGAGAGCTCCCTCTCTGAGAACAACCATCCTCCCCTCTGAAACGTCAACGATTGTAGACTCCTTCCCGTATATTGTCTCATTGCCGTCAACGTAGAGGTCAGCATCGCGACCAAGCCTAGTCAAAGTTTGGGCTAATGTCACAGGAGCACCATACCCCGACTTGTTAGCGCTAGTCCCTATCAAAAAACCATTTACTTCCCTAAGAAGCCTAAGCGTCCAATCGAAAGACGGGACGCGAACAGCCAACTTCCCAGTTCCACACGTTACTTTATAGGGTAGAACCACGCCCTCCTTAAGCTTCCCAACGATCGTAAGCGGGCCCGGCCAAAAGAACTCCGCCAATTTGTCTATCATAGGGTTCCATTTTATCAACTTGAAAGCCATTTCAGCTTCTGAGCAAAGTACAGGGAGGGGTTTATCACCCCTAGCCTTCATAAAGGTTACTCTATTAACAGCTTTTTCATTTGTTGGGATACACCCTACACCGTACACGGTTTCTGTAGGGTAGACTATGACACCTCCGCTCAAAAGCACCTTCTTAGCGATAGGTATGCTCTCATCAGATTTAATATGGATGAACATACACTCATCATCCAACATAAAAGTTTATAAACAATACATTTGACTTGATTTAATCACGGTGTTATTAATTGCCATATTCTGATGAGGACTTTGAGGAAGAAGAATTTGAAGAGGACTTTGAGGAGGACTGGGAGGAGGACTGGGAGGAAGAGGAAGGGGAAGAGTTCTAGGCTCTTCTCAACAAATTTTTCTTTTAAAATAACTAAAGAAGGTAAATTTATTATCACAAAGGGACATACCTAGGTGGATGTCGATGTTAAGCACACCAGTTCTAATTATTAACACAAAAAATTATTTAGAATCATCAGCAGAAAGGGGAATAAGGCTAGCTAAAACAGCTGAGAGGGTTGCAAAAGATCTTGGAGTCAACATAGTTATCTGCCCCCCAACCCCCTTACTTTATTCCACTGCGAGAAGTGTAAGTATCCCTGTTTACGCTGAGCATGTCGACTTAGCTAAGGTTGGAAGCACAACAGGCTTTATAGTTCCAGAGCTTGTGAAAGACATGGGGGCAACTGGCTCACTTATCAATCACAGCGAACACCAACTACCCGTAGAGGTCGTGCAGCAAACCATCGAGAGACTAAAACAGATAGGGCTTGTGGCTGTTGTCTGCGCAGCTGACCATGAGAAGACGAGGATCTTCGCGAAGATGAACCCTGACGCCGTTGCAGTGGAACCGCCTGAACTTATTGGAAGTGGAATAGCGGTTTCTAAGGCCAGACCAGAAGTCATAACAGATTCTTTAAGGGAAATTAAGAGCACGGGTTCCAGGTCAAAGTTGATATGTGGAGCGGGTATCGTCACAGGAGAGGACGTTAGGAAGGCAATTGAATTGGGAGCCGAGGGGGTATTAGTAGCGAGCGGCATAGTCAAGGCAGCAGATCAAGAAGCTAAAATAAGGGAGATGGCAGAGCAGCTTAGGTAAACTATAAGAGCACCCATTAGAGTATTTTGACGACATAGTGGTGTCTATTGCCAGAGAAAGAGATGCCCTTACTTGACCATATAGAAGAACTAAGACAGAGGCTCATAAAGGTCTTTATAACAGTAGGGGGTTTATCGTTACTGACCTTTTTATTTGAATTGAAGTTCTTAAAGATCAACTCATTTTCCATACCCTACCTCTATCCAAACGTCTATCATAACATAGCTGCTTCATTAATTGAGACACTTAGAGACCAGAACTTACCACCTTACGTTAAGATCATAGTAACAACGCCATCAGAGGCCCTAATATCTGAGATGTACATTTCGATCTTCTTGGGGATTCTTATCGGGATGCCCGTCATCGCTTACGAGTTTTGGGCATTTGTCGCCCCAGGCCTTTACGCAAAGGAGAAGATGGTCCTCCTTAAACTTACGGTTCCTGCGGTCTTCCTTTTCGCGTTAGGGTGTGCCTTCGGATATGTCTTCGTGGTCCCCTTTGCCTTCGAGTTCCTTTACGCTTACGCCCAGAGTATAGGGGTAATAACCTATATAACGATCAGCGACTTCATAATGTTCATTTTAATGTTCTGTTTAGCGGTAGGGATCACCTTCGAGCTTCCTATAATAATGTGGGGTGTGACGAAGATTGGGTTGGTGAAGCCTGAGAGCTGGAAGAAGAATATAAGATATTTCATAGCATTTTCAATTATTTACGGCGCTCTAATAACGCCTGACGGCAGCGGGGTAACTATGTGGTTCATCGCTTTACCTATGATCGTTTTATACGGGGTTGGCTACGCACTTGCTAAGAAAACAGTTAAATAGAACCTTCATGGGAGATTCTGGTGAATGGAAATGATAAAAGACCTTCTGCTCAACATAGCAGGAACAGAGTGGATCTGGATTGTTGTAGTTCTAGTAGTCGTACTGTTCGGAGCTAGTAAAATCCCTGAGGTTGCGAGATCGATAGGTAAAGCTACTGGCGAATTTCAGAGAGGGAAAATGGAGATACAAAAGGAGATCGAAGCAGCAGCAAAGGAAATGAATAAAACACCTGAGAGATTGAAACTTGAAGAAGCTGCGAGAGCCTTTGGAATAGATCCTACAGGGAAGACAGATGAACAGTTGAAAGAGGAAATTAAGAAGGCAGCCTAAATTAAGCGGTAAAGCTGCTTTTCGTTAGATATTCCTGTTTTCATTTCTTTTTCTATCTGCTTTAGAAGTAGAATTCGTTTATATGTAGGAGGATGGGTAGCGAATAGACTGTTCATTCTAACCCAAGTAGACCCCGCCTCCTTCTCCATAGCCAAGCTCAACTCTTTCTCATCTAAAACACCATCTCTGTTTAAGTCATAGACGTCGCTCTTGTCTGCGATCTCTTTTACTTCATGCGCAGCTAGTATGGGGTCTGAAATATAGAAAGCTCTGACCCCCGCTTGCTCCTTAGGAGCCAAGGCAAGCCCATAGGTTATCCTAGATAAAGCGCTTATGAGCCCCCTTGGATTTGCCGTCAAGAAGGCGGAATAGGCGTCCGCATAGTTCTCTCTCATCCTACTGAACCCATATACAAACAACTGACCTACAATATATATTATGTAAGATACTATAGCGACTAAAATGAGGAGCCCAGCATTATCTTTGCCCTTCTTACCTCTTCCATAGGTTGACCCTGTAAAGAGAGTGCTTCGAGCGATTAGGTAAGCGATCAGGGGGAGCGAGGATATTCCAGTTATTACAAGCGCGTCTCTATGTCTTATATGGCCGAGTTCATGCGCAAGGACGGCTTGGATCTCCTCGGTGTTTAACCTTTCCAGAAGCCCTCTATGAACAGCTAATGTCGCGCCTTTAGCAGAGTAGCCAAACGTGAAAGCATTAGGAGAAGGGTCTTCGACGATCGCGAGTCTAGGGACATCTAAATGAGCTTTATCACAAAGCGCCTTTACCATCCCTTCAAGCCAAGGGTTCTCTCCTTTTTTGAGATAACGCAGCCCAGTGGACAGCTGGACAACTACAGGGCCTAGTAAAAATTGGAAGAGGATGAAAAAGCCAGCAAGTACAAAGCTATAGATAGGGTTGACTTCGAACGCGAAAGAGATTAAATAGAAGAAGCCTGTGAAGAAGATGAACAAGGCTGCAAGTACGAAGATCATTCTCGCCTTAAGTTGGAATAGATTCGCCATGCTATAGCAACCTTAAAAAAGGCTTTTCGCCAGCTTATAACCTTGTCGGTATGCCTGAAATACTCAAGGAAGTAAGTTGCCCACACTGTGGTGCACCCCTAAAACTTGACAAGGGGGATGTCGTATTCACTTGCGGGTACTGCGGTTTTACAGGACTATTTGACCTCTCAAAGGCGTTCACATACCAACATAGTATGTTCCTAAACCAAGCGCCTATCGATAAAGTAGACCAGTTAGTAAGAGACTGGTTCGGCGAAGGCTTCCTTAAACCGCATGACCTAAAGAAGAAGGGGAAGATCGTTGAGAAGAAGCTTGTTTACGTCCCTCTATGGATAGTTTCACTTGACTCAACCACGACTTATGAAGGGTTCTTCGAGAGACTAGGTCCCACCGTGGTCAAGAAGGGGCAGATAAAGAGGTCATACGATTGGGTGGTTATAGCCAGAAAGGCTACACCGTTTCCAGAAAGGGAATACCATCTGAGCCTCGACGCTAAGACCCCATTCGATCTGACAAAGCTTGAGAAGTATTCGATTGTCTTGAACAGTGAGATAGATGATGAGAAAGCGGCTGATAGGGCGATAGAGGGGGTAAAATCATTGCATCAATACCTGGCACTGAGGGACGTTGACAAAATCATGTCATCAAACACCGAAGTAAAGATATTAGAGAAGAACTATTTCCACGCTCCAATATGGTTCATAACTTACGAGTACAAGGGCAATGTCTACAAAATGTATCTCGATGGGGCAAGATGCGAGGTAATAGTGGGAGAGTTCCCAGAAGCTTAGCGTATTGGCGACTCTGCAAGTCTCGTTTTAGAAACGAATTCTCTTTCCCCTCTTATTATGCGCAGAGTAACTTCCTCCCCTGCTCTCCTCTTCCAAAGCTGCTTCAAAAGGTCACCTAAAGACAGGACTCTCTCCTTATCGACTTGCACGATTATATCGCCTTCATTAAGACCTGCGTAATCTGCCGGGCTTCCATCTACAACTGAAACGACAAGGACGCCGAAATCCACAGCAAGATTATAGTAGTCAGCTAGACCACGGTTCATATCGATACCGTTTATCCCGAGCCAAGGTCTTATCACATGCCCATACCTTATTATCTCATCAGCAACCCTTCTAATGGTGTTGCTTGTGATCGCGAACCCAATACCTTGAGCATAAGGGATAATAGCGGTGCTCATCGCGACAACTTGCCCTTCTAGGTTGACTAGGGGTCCACCACTATTTCCAGGGTTGATAGCGGCGTCAGTCTGTATCAAGTCCTCGATCATTGGACCCCCTTGCGCTTGAATCCTCCTTTTTAAAGCACTTATCACCCCAGCTGTTACGGAGGGGCCTCCTGCTAAGCCAAATGGGTTACCGAGTGCGAGAACAAACTGTCCAACCTTAAGCCTGTCAGAGTCGTAGAATTCTGCAGCAGGCAGATCGTTTGCAGAAAGTTTAACAACAGCGACATCAGTTAGTGCGTCACCCCCAACTATCGTGCCTTCGTGAACCTTGCCATTAAATAATGTAACAGAAACCTGCTTCGCATCTGATATGACGTGGTTGTTGGTGACAATATAACCGTCAGAGCTGAAGACGATCCCCGAACCCAGCCCACTAACCGGCATGCTATAGAAGAGGAAGTCTGAAACCAACGTTATAGTGTTGACGCTGACAACAAAACGGCTCGCCTTCTCTACGGCCTTTATTACCTTATCCTCATCGATTGGAATCAAGCTAAACCACATTGAGGGGAGAAATCGCGTTAAAATACTTTTTTTAGAGATTATAGTTCACGGAAAAGATTAAAAATTTAATATGCATGGGGACTGTCAAGGAGGGTGGTGGAATATATGAAATGCCCAGTTTGTGGTTCAACTGAGATCGTTATTGATCAGAAACTTGATTTAAAAGGCACTAAAGTTAAGCCAATATACCTTCACGCAGTATGCCAAAAATGTCACTCAGTATTAATTGTTGAATACTCACCAACATCCGTCCGTCAGCAGACAGTAGATTGAAGTTTGCAAAGAAGCCGATATGAGCGCATAGGGATAACCGGCTCGCCTGCCACAGGAAAAAAGACGTTGGCGAAATCCCTTTCACGGGAGACGGCCTTTAGGGTAGTGAACATCAACTACCTATGTATATCTAGAGGAGCGATAGTTGGTAGGGATAGATATGGGATAATAGCAGATACGCTCAAACTTAAGAGGATCGTGTCAAAGGAGATCGGTGAGGATAAATTCATAATCATCGGTCACCTCCTACCGTATGTCGTATCAAAGAAAGATTTGGACATCGTCTTTATATTACGCTGTAACCCTTACGTTCTAGAGGCTAGGCTAAGGGAGAGAAGATACGCTGAAAAGAAGGTTCTAATGAATGTTGGGGCAGAAGTGCTTGGAACAACCTACACCGACGCCGTCAAAAGGTATGGGATTGATAAGATTCACGTCATAGACACTTCTACGAAGACACCTGATGATGTTACTAAAGAGGCTCTATCAATACTGAACGGCAACTCAAAGTATGATGGCTTAGACATAGATTGGTTAGAGCTTGTTAGAAAGAAAGGCGACCTTAGACGGATCTTTCCAGACTCCTACTACTGATGACGCGTCAACCGCTACTAAGAATGGTGCTCGGATCCTCCCAATACTTACAATGACCTCACCAGTCTTCAGAGATGATAAGAACTTAGCTTGCTCTTCACTTAGCCCAAGCGTCTCACTTAGTATGCGCATATCTTCAAGCCATGAGATCCTGTGAATAATTCTTAGACCAGAGTTTTTTATTATTTCAGTCGATATTTGGGTTGGGTACTGAGCTACGAAGACCATACATTCACCGAACTTCCTTAATTCCGCAACCATCTTTTCCCCTATAGAAGGGGGATCTTCTGTCCGCCTTGATGGGACGATCGACCTTGATTCCTCAACTATTGTTATGTGACCTTGCGACGATATACCAGACAACAGTCTATAATCGTATATCATCTTTAGAAGTATTGAGGCGAATATCGCCCTTGTTTCAAAGTCCCTGAAATGCCCTAACTCTACACACACATTACCAGCTAGAAGCGACTGTATCGAAACTGTGTTTTCACCATTCAAAGCTAGACCAGCTTGCCCTTGCGTCAGTGGAACCAACCTTCTAAGCAAGGCCATCTTCGTTTCTGTGTCGTAGGCAGATTTAATCGGCGTGGCTTCTATCTGATCCACTAGATTTGATAGAACTGGAGAACGTGAATACCCCCTGTTTCTATCGCCGTAAAGGTTCATTAACGCAGTTCTAAACGTAAAAGATTGAGGGCTTGTAAATCTATAGATTTCAGAGAATATGTCAGTTATGAGGGCGATGTGCTCATATATGTCAGTTGTATTGATGGCTTCGAGAGGGTTCAGTACACATGAGTTATCCTTCCCCATATCGAGCACCTGGCCACCTATTTCCCTAAAGAAATCACTGTATTCGTTGTGCCAGTCAAATACCATCACCTTCCTTCCAGACTTTATCATCTGCGACAGAATCAACTTGCAGGTAGTCGATTTACCAGAACCCGTCATACCAACTATACAGAGGTGTTGTGAAAAGTCGTTCTCTTGCAGGAAGAACTTGTGAGCTTTACCAGTAGAAGACTTCAAATCACCTATACAAATCCCTTCAGAACCAGATTCTTCAAAGTTAGGTATATAAAAAGGAGGGACGTTTTCTGTTGGAGACATTGTAGGCAGCAAAGAGGAATACTGCAATAGGAAAGGAAGCTTAGACACCCCAACCTCATTTGAGTCCCCAAAGGATCCATTGGGTTCGAGCAGAAACTTTACGAAGCTTTCAAGGCTCCTTCCTTGAAGGACCTCTGGGGTGAAATCCTCGTACCCGACGCTCATAGCTGTACAAAGAAGCCTCGACCTTTGTTCGAGGTCGGATTTGAGCGATTCTACTTCGGATTGGTGCCCTGCTGTCCAGGTCATAGAAAAGATGGCTTGCTCAAACATTTCAGGTAATTCTTCTTCACTATTTTTAATGGTTCTTCTAATTATTTTCTGAATTGTGGATTGCGGTTTAGAAGAGATCGAGACGAGGTAAAGGAATGGAATGTTCGCCTTGTAAATGCCTTCAAAGAAACCGATGGCCTTCCTATATGAAACTATGACCTCAGCTGAGGGTATGTCAACGTAATTTCTTTCACCTTGAACGAGCTGCTTAGGTTTAAGCTGTATAACCATGTAGAGTCTTAACTTGTCTTTCTTCTTTATGCAAACAAACTTCTTATCGATTACTTCTATCATTAACCTTACCTTTCAAAAGGGCAGTGGTATTACCACTTCCAAAGGAAGCCGAAGAGGTCTTCAATAGACTTTGAAATCGAATCCCAGAGGGACATGGTCAACTTAGAGATCTTTTCTAAGATGGATTCAACACCTCCCATCACCAAACTTAAGACAATCAAAGCCACTGAGATCAATATAGCTTCTTCCACGAGCTGTATACCATACCTTTTCAAGTACTCGATCTTACTTTTCACAACCATTTTTAATCAAAGATAGAAGGTTAATATTTTATTTAATCACCAATACTATAAATTTAGGAGAAGAGCGATAGGGGAAGATAGGTGGTACCCAAAATAAAAGGACAAAGAGAACATAAGGAGACTAAGTAACAGCTTCGCTTTCCCAAATAACAGATTCAAGATAAAAGAGGCAAACAAACCAAGAAAGAACGAAGCAGGAAGTATACCTATTGAACTAGCATAAGAAAAGTCAAACGATAGACCAAAGCTATGGAATATGGAAAGAATTGGAGAAAGTTGTGCCAGAAACGCCATTGTGAGACCTAGAAGGCCTGAAACCAGCAAGCAGCGATAGTAGAGTAGGTTCAAAAGGTTATTACGTTCCTTGGCGTACTTTCTATTTGTTAAAAGCACAGTTACAAGCTCTTTTGTTACCTCTCCTGCATAGGTAGAACGCGTTTTAACAAGGTCGATCAGAAATAAGGGTAGACCACTAGTGAATGGGATTCTCTCCATAACCTTATCCGATTTTTCACCCATCATCAGGTAAACGACCATTTTCTTTAAGGACCCATCTGGCAAAGCTTTAATCGTCTCAAATAACGCGCGTTCAAAACTACACCCCTCTACAAGCTTCTTTGACAATTCTTCTAAAAAGGCAATTTCATCGAAAGCATGTGCTCTTTTTTTAGCGAATAGAAAGCTCTTCAATTATTACACCATTTTATGTCTGCTTAGACTTCTAGTTAGGACAACGTGAACTAGGCTCAGAAGAAAGATGACAAAAGCAACAAGCGCGACTACTTCGAATACAGTTTGGATGTAGATTGAGATAAATAATATGGAAACAATTGGCGCAAAAAAAGCTAAGCCCATTATAACAGAGAACTTCATTTCTATCTGTGAGGAGAGATCCTTGTAAATTTGAATAGCTTCGTCGTGGAGTTCAGAGTGGGCACCTTTATCTTGACTTAGGTTAAGTATGATCGATAGGAGCCCCTCTTTAAACGGAATAGAGGGCTGGGTATATGCGACTTCCTTTAGGCGCTTAACAAGACTTTCCCCTCTTAAACCGTCAACGATAACCTTCCTGAACATCTCTGAAATTATAGGATACCTTGATAAAAAAAGATGGTAGCATGCGTAAAAGAGTGAGGAAAACTCCGCTACGGCCTTCAGATCGGACAAGGCCAAGAAACCATAAGAGGAAATAAGGAAGCGATGCTGTGAATACTTCAAGTATGGATATGATACCAATAAGTAAAGACACAGAACGAACAGTGTAGATGATAGGAAGGTTTTCAATAAAAAATCGGATGTAGGAAAGTAGAGCATGCAAATAACGAAGACAACGAAAGACGTTAAGAACGACGTGATAAAGTACCTCTTGAACCATAAACCACAATAATTATATGCGTCTCTAAGCTCAGATACGAAATTGTTCATTTAACCTGCACCAAAAGTTCGATATCCTTTCTACTAAAGAATCAAAGTCTATATTTTCATCGAGAATTGGGGAGAGCAACTTGTACATCTCCTCATAGAGTTGTCTCAAGTAGGATTCAGGATAGACCTCACATAACTTTTTGAACATGTAAGTCTTATCAACAGGGTGTAGACAGACAAGTTCACCGTTCATATCCCTAGTATAGACTTCGTTAGTTGAAGGAAGGGTTAAACCTGTTGATGCGAAGCCGTCCTTCGATATCACCTCGAAAACTGAGGCAACCCGTCTTCTTGTGGGAAAGGTGGAGGTTCTATTCATCAAAACGACAAGGTCTAACTCGTTCAAACTTACCGGATCTATCCTATGTGAAAATATCCAACGTCTAAAAGCTTGATCAATCGAAGTCGAGTGAAACGTCTGTAACCCCCTAATGCCTGAAGCAAGAGAGCTGAAGAGGGCGCGGCTATGTTCCTTTGTTTGGATTTCGCCTAAAACTATTATATTTGGGGAGCGGTGTAATACCTTTATAACTTCAGAGCTCTTTGTCCTTCCACCTACACCTACATCATAAGGGGCAACCCTGTATTTTGCTTGATGGTAGTTATAACGAATCAAGTTCATCGATTCTAGAACATCTTCAACGTAGACCCGTCTCTTTTCCGGCGATATAAAGAGGTCTAAGGAGTTCAATAATGTGGTTTTACCTGAATTTGTTTCACCTATAATTGTCAAGTTTCGTCCGAGGTTCAAGAAGAACAAAAGAAAGATAGCCAAATCCTTCGATATGGTGTCAGATCTGATGAGCTCAGGGAGAGTATAAACCTTTGAAGAAATTTTTCTAGCGTCCAGCGTGAAACCTGTCACTGAAAGAGGGGCGATATCGAGCGAGACCCTACATATGAGATCGTTTATTTGCCAGTCGGTCTTTAATGAGTTCAATGAGTAATCAAGCGAAAAACCGCTGAAAGTCTGCATATGAGTGGTGATCGCTTGAATTTCTTCTTGAGTAAGCTGTATGTCGGTTAGGCAGCGACCCCATTCACTATGATCTAGGTATATCCGTGAGTGGGGGGAGTCGGAGTAGAACTCTTGGACTTTACGGTCTAGGATCAAGGGGAGAAGTCTTGAAATCTTCATAAATTCGAAGGCGTAGATTAGGCTTAACTTCTTTTTTAAGTAGCTGTCTAAAGCGTATGCGTCTAAATGTCGTGATATTATATCGGATATATGCTTGAGAATCGCATTAAACGAGATGACGTCGATCTCAACCATACGAGGGTCGTCTGGTATCGCACTTAGGACGCCTTTTGTCTTTTTCATCAACGCCAAGAAGTCTTTAGAACATGTTATTTGATAATAGTGCCTACCATCTAAGATAACGTGTGATGCCTCGAACACATCCACTGGGTAACTTTCGATCGCCTGTACTCTATCTAGTCGCTCTGCAAAGAGCTCGAGAAATAAAGACTGGGGTCTAAACATGAACTTTTTCTTCGGCCTTAGGATGCTCAGAAAGAACATGGTACACACTTTTGAATATAAATAACATGTTGCTGCTTAAATACGCCAACGACCTATTATCTTGAAAAAGATGGTGGAAATATTCGAGAAATGCCTCGTCTTGGGAATTAGTTTCATTTTAGCATCCGCATTTTATCCTTTACAGTACAATCTAAGTTTTAACATAGGCCAGCAGTTGGTTAAGGAACAGTATTCTTTACTTGCAGATGAAATTGATTCCAGCATAAGGAAAGCTTATTCGACGAGCCAGGAGGTCACTCTTAACATCCTATTACCTAAGCAGTTATCCATATCACGAGATGGAGGCAACGTAAAGATGGGAATGGATGGGGATTATATACATGTCGGCAGCTACGACTTCGATGTAATAATCGAAGATAAAAGGGAACACGGTGAAATGGTAGTTATTGAGATTACACGCCGTATGAACTATGTGATGTTGGTGATGAGAGACGCCGAACGAGATAATTGAAAGCGCATGGGACTTCTTACTCTACCTGACCTTTGGAGTTCTCATCCTTCTCTTAATGTCACCCCTAACAGAAAAACTATACGAGGAATGCGTAAACACACGAGAAGAAGACTTGGTGAAGATGATAGAAAAGACATCACTACTTTTAAAAGAGAACATGACCATCAAGCTTTTAATTGCACCTAACTTTCAAAAAGGAACGGTTTTGAAGACTTCGGGAAACAAAATAATAATCAACAGTGAGGGGGGTAGAACATCGATATACGACACCCGAATCTTATTTCATGATTCATCGATGGAGCTTAGAGAGCAAATATCAATTTCCAAATTTGGAGGCAGAGTATTGGTGCAGAGTATATGAGTAAAGTGTTAGACGTTGCTATGGAGGCCCTTTTCCTAATCGTTTTAGCGACGGTTCTTATAATTCTCTCATTTATAATCTTCCATACTGTAGTTGATATTAGACAATTCATATAAGGGGGGTCTAGGTCGTTGTATAAGTTCTTCGACAAAGTTTCAGCCCTATTATTACTAATAACTTTGACCACCGTCATCCTTAACAACCTTTACCTTTACAACGTAGGAGAATACCAGATTACATCGAAAAATCAAAGCGAAGCACAAAGGGTCATGATGCAATTTCTAGAAATGTACGACCTGCCAAAGATCGTTAAGAACATAAATAATGGGGAGGCTGGTAAAATGCTCGAAGAGTTTTTAGCTAAGAATGGGCTTCAGGACACGGTCTATATAAAAATAGAAAGCGGCGATATAGTAGTAGCTACGAATAACCCTAAGCTGAAGAACAAAGCCTCATGCCGTCTAACCTTCTTATTAGAAAAAAAGTTGGTGATAGAAGTTTGGGTAGGAGAGCGATCTTGAATACACTCACAGTGTTAATGGTGCTTTCTAACCTTCTAATTTGCTCAACCATCGTACTTGAAACCAAGAGGCAGGTCTTAAACTACTATGAATCCTTAGCGAGAATAAGGACCTTAGAAATTAAACTATACGAATCAGAGGTCAACACCGCTATCAGCTTTTTGCATACAATTGACAAGAACATAGATGGAAAGCAAGAAATCAGCTACAATGAGATCTCATACATCTTGAACGAGACCACTACAACAACAAACGCATACAAAACAGATGACTACATAATCGACATCAAAGCAAAGGCCTCTGCCAGCGATGGGGACGAAGCTTACACGAAAAGGCTAAACGGGCTACCTGTTTACCAGGGAACCGCATTCATCATCGACATATCCTACTCTATCACCAATGACATTGGAGAAGAATATATAGGCAGAGAACAAATCATATCGTATTATCCAGTGGACTTCAGAAGGCTCCTTGAATTAATCGATAATGCTAGAGAGACCTTCGAAGAAGGAGTCGTTAAACATAATCCTTCTAGCGACGAACTACAAAGTGTACTTTCTAATTCTATCAACCATGTTCAGGAAAGCCAATCAGCTATAGTGACTTTGTCAGAAATCCGAGTAGAAAATAATACAGCCAAAGTCTTCTATAAAGTGTCATTGCCAATCACAATCCAAAGCTTTTTGGGGGGAACATATATGAGTAAAACTATGTATCAAGGTTATGAGTTAACAGTTAACCTGCGACAAGAATGATAGAAGAGCGTCTCTGAAAAATTCACCAAACTGCTCTCTTATCGTGTATTCGGCAACCTCCACCGACTCTGAGACAACACGTTGAGAAAATATTGGCCGGCGCTTTTCCATTTTCGACAAAGCAACTTCGCCGGCGTAGGTCGAGGTAGCGGCCAACGCGTATGGGTTATGCCCTCCCCTTCTGCGCTTATCAACATAAGCGAGCACCGATATCGTAGCACGGTAAAGCTTTCTTTCATATTCTGTGGGGGAATGGTAGTACTTCATTATTTTCTCCTTCACTATTGGGTTGGAAACTATAGCTGGTATCGTTACTGAGAGATAGTCTTCAGACGCCTTTGGAACCATTGGAACAGTCACTTCAGCGGATATTTTGATAAGTGAGGAGAGACTAATTCGATATCCGTAGGCTTTAAAGATTTCCATCAACTTCTTAGTATTAACTTTGTTAATATGCGACTCTTTGCAGGCAACAATCAAGGAGTAAAGGCATATTGCGGGTATGGTGATGCCTTTCACCTTACTTCTAGCATCCAAAAGGTCTTGTGAGAGTTTAAGTGCATGAACTAAAATAGTTTCTGGCAATTCGACTTTGTCACAGATACGGGACAATATCTTCATGCAAGAGTGCCCTTCGTTATTTCTTGAAGACTTAAGCCCGTAGTCTGAGATGGCTTTAAGGTATCTTATACTCGATTCTCCTTCGCCAATACTCAGACGGCAAGCACCCTTAGAGTTCAAGTCAACAGAACCAATATAGCTCCCAAGCTCGTATTGTGCCAAGAGGTCTGCTTTTAAGGAGTAGTTTCTAGAAACTGTTTGAGATGTCTCAAGGCCGCTTTGTGCCACATAACCGCAAGATGTACAAACTAGTTCGTAGTCTACCAGAAGGAGTTTACTTCTACAAAGTGGGCAGGTGTTCTCTCTTTCCATTTGAAGCTAGGACACTTGACTGTATTCTTATGGCATCTAACTCCACTTTGATCTTACCATTTTATTGCATGTACAAAAATTTTGACATAGCGTAATAGAGGGGAGGGAGATGAACAAGTTTAAAATACGACTTGAAAATAGCTAATGTAGAGAGTGTAAAAATGTCTTCTATAGCGACTAAAAAATTTGCGGAAGAGTTGGCAAATTTAGTAGGTAAGAAAGTCTTGATCGAAACCATGGATGGGACTAAGTATAGTGGACACCTTTCCGGAATAAATGAAGACCTTAATATAATATTAAGTAATTTAGCTGGTGAAGAAAATATCACTAAACTGGTTATTAACGGTAGCTTCGTTAAAAAAATAGAGCTAACAGAAAAACTCTTCGATCTAAGAGCTTTAGCTAATAGACTAGAGAAAGTCTTCCCGAATAATGTTAAGTTAATGGAAGAGTTAGGGGCGATTCTAGTGATGGATAAAATAAAGGTTACAGAAAAAGGGGTAGAAGGGTCGGGTTTAGCAACTATTAGGGTTAGGGAAATCTACGAAGAATATTTAAGAGAAACAACAAAAAGGCAATGATCGGATGCCAACTTTTGAAGTAAGGGCGACAGACTTAGCCGCTAGGGTCGGGTATCTTAAAACCAAAAGTGGTTTAGTAGAGACGCCTGCTGTTCTTCCAGTGATCCACCCGTTTAACCAGATCGTAAAACCAAGTGAAATGGAGAAGATAGGGTATAGCGCATTAATGACGAACTCCTACCTAATTCTAAAGAAGAGCAGAGCGGTTGGACAATTATTTGAGGTACACGACTTACTAGATTATAAGAAAACTATAATGACGGACTCTGGGGCCTACCAACTACTTGAATACGGGGAAGTCGAAACGACCCCAGAGGAGATAATAAACTTCGAAACTATTATAGGAAGCGACATCGGGGTAATATTAGACACTCCAACAGGTCTAACAAGAAATAAGAAGAGAGCAGAAGAGACGGTGAGCAAAACCATCGAAGCGGCGATCAGATCTGTACCTTTATTCAAAGACAAAAGTGTGCTATGGACTGGGCCAATCCAAGGTGGAGTTTTCTACGACCTTATTGAGAAGAGTGCGAGGGAGATGTCCAAGCTCAACTTTGATGTGTACGCATTAGGAAGCCCAACTCAGGTAATGGAGCAGTACGACTTTGAACAGCTTTTACATATGATATTGGCTGCTAAAAGAAACCTGCCTTTAGATAGACCTCTCCACCTTTTCGGAGCCGGACATCCCCTAACCCTCCCTCTAGCTGTAGCGTTGGGATGTGACTTATTTGATTCTGCATCGTACATACTTTACGCAAAAAGAGGGGCTTACATGACAGAAAGTGGAACAAGGCACATGGATGACCTCAAATACCTACCCTGCGAATGTGAGGTATGTGCAAGATACTTTGTGGAAGAGCTAAAGAAGAGTAAAGATAGAACAAGATTATTAGCTTTACACAACTTACATGTACTCTCAAAGGAGATCAAGAACATAAAGCAAGCCATATACGAAGGAAGGCTTTGGGAGTACGTTGCCACGAAGTCAAGGGCGCATCCGAGGACATGGACAGCGTTTAAGCATTTCAGCAAAATAAGAGAGTACCTTGAAGAGGGAACACCTATCTTTAAGAACTATGGTCTTTACTTATGCAGCACCCCTGACGAACACAGACCAGAGGTGGAGAACGCCTACGAACGGATAATGGAAAACATTAAAATCAATAAAAGAACTTTAGTTGTTTACTTTTCTAAAACAAACGACCACACCTTCCTCTATAATCTGAGGAACGCCTTTGAAAAGAAGATCGGGGCGAGGTCTGAAGAAATACAGTTTTGTGTAGCACCCCTTCCGATCGCGATAGTGCCAATCGAGATCTGCGATATCTACCCTTTCTCGCAATATGATATATCTTTACCATTAGATTTAGAGATGGAGAGGGTAGCTATAAAGAAGTTTAAGCAGTTCCTTTCAAAGCACAAGTTTAAGGAAGTATTGTTGATAGATCATTCAAATGGCAAATATAAAGGGGTAGTGGACTGGTTTACTAAAGGGAAGGTTGTCCAAAAAAAGAGGGTGGTCACTGACAGGCGAACCGAGTTTATTGTAAAAGAGTTTACGGATTTAGGAGTAGAACGACCCTAATACCTTCTCAGGCCCCTCTTCCTTAACAGCAGGCTTAGCGAGCTCTGCTTCTATTGCTTCAGCACCTTCTATTAAAGGCTTAAGGTCGATCGCAACATTATACAGCTTAGAGAAAACAGACAGAGCTTCCGCACAAGCCCTAGGGTCGAGACGGTTTTGTGCAGCAAAGGAGAGAACAGAAACCGTAGGAAAGCCTATAGCTTCAAAGTGATTTAGGAGAATTGCGATAGGTCCAACTATCAAGCGATCATCTTCGAGGATCAGAGAGTCTTTTAACACCTCTGGCACTATGTAATTACTTGTGTAAACTATCCGATAGGAAGTGTTATCGACTTTAAGGGAAGAGTCTAGTCCCCCTATTAGGAAAGCTTCTTTAAACCCTGAAGAGGCTACCCAGTCAGCTAACTTGCTATAGAAGCTATATTCTTTTTCTCTTGGTGGGGAAACTTCTGCCTTGAAGAAGACAAGGTTATCCCTCTTGTAAAGTTCAAATGGTGTAACTACCTGCTTGTTGTGGATAGTACATATTGGGGGAGAAAAGATGCTTTCAACAAAGCCTACACGCTTCGCCTTTAACTGCTGTATAAGAAACTTAACACTCCAATACCCAGTAAAACCTATGCCATGGAAACCAGTAATCAAGGAGCAACCTTCAAACTTTTCATCATTTACGTAGACCTTTATTACCATCGCAAGGGAAATAGTTAAAGATGTATAAAATGATGTCTATGTCGATATAAACGATATGCGATTAAAATTCCTAGGTGGCACTCGACAAGTCGGCAAGTCAGGTGTCCTTTTAAGTGGCGAGAAGACTAATCTATTACTAGACTATGGAGTGATGCTTTCAAGGGAGGAACCAGGGTTCCCAATACATGTGCAACCAAAGAATGTCGATGGCGTAGTTCTTACACACGCTCACTTAGACCATTCAGGTGCGGTACCACTCATGTACATCGACGAGTCTAAACCTTTGATAACGACCAATCTCACCTTCGAGCTGACAGAGCTCCTAATAGAAGACTTTATCAACCTTTCAGGCTTTTACCTACCATACGAATACATAGACCTCTTAAACATGAGAAAAAACCTTAACCCAATTTCTTTCGATAGAAAAGTGAGTGTAAAAGACGCTTCGATCTCATTTAAAGAGGGCGGACATCTCCCCGGAGCAGGTATAGCCATTATCGAGATAGATGGAAAGAGGGTTATCTACACAGGAGATATTAACGCCAGGAAGACCAGCCTTCTAAGGGGAGCAGATATAGATCTTGGAGAAGTGGATGTCCTAATGACTGAGAGCACTTATGCGTTACAAGAACATCCCAACAGAGAGAAGGTTGAAAAAAGCTTTGTCGAATATGCGCGTGAAATTGTAGAAGGCGGGGGGACGCTTCTCGCGCCTGCGTTCGCTGTTGGGAGGGCTCAAGAGATCGCGATGGTGCTTTATAAGGAGAAGTTCAACCACGACGTCTATATGGATGGAATGGCGCTTAAAACAAATGAGATCCTCCTGAGACATGGAGATTACATTCGAGATATGCAACTCTTCACAAGAACTCTAAACTGGTTAAAGAGGGTAGAAGGATGGAAGGATAGAAAAAGGATCGTTAGAGAGAGGTGTGTAATAATTTCACCTGCTGGGATGTTGGTTGGCGGAGCAGCTGCCTTCTATAACGAGAAAATAAGCGAGAACCCAAAAAACGGGATTTCCTTCGTCTCCTACCAAGTTAGGGGAACTCCTGGAAGACAGCTTTTAGAAAGCAGGATCTCCTTGATTAACGGTAAACCTCAGAAGGTGAAGGCAGAGGTTAGAAACTTCAACTTTTCATCTCACAGTGGGAGAAGTGAGCTTTTTGATATGATAAAAAGGATGAAGGGAAATCCGAAGGTTTTTACAATGCACGGAGAAGAAGAAAACTGTATAGGCTTTGCAAAAGATATAAAAGAGAAGTTTGGCTTAGATGCAGTAGCGCCTAAGGCTGGTGGAGAATATGAGTTATAAAGAGAGGATAGCAGTCTACCCTGTATACAACATGGACGGTTACAAGTATATGACCCAAATAGAGGCAGCAATAAGGTTCTATGATAAGGAACCAGATGTCTCATTAGAGGTCATTTCACTATCTTCCCAAGAGTATGACGTAGCTAGGAAGCAGTATAAAGCTGACATGATTATTGACAGGATTGCAGCTAGAAGGGATGTCGACAAGAAGGGAAAGGTTCTTGGCATCACGACCGTAGACATATCGATGCCTAAAATGAATTATGTATTCGGCGTAACAAACACCGTAAAAAAGGCGTCTGTGCTATCCTTCGCACGGTTAACAGTTCTACCTTTAGGAATACATTTGGGTTTGAAGACCGTCGAAGAGAGGGTCTTCAAGGAAGGCGCGCATGAGATAGGGCACCTCCTCGGCTTGACACACTGCTTTGAACCGACCTGCATAATGTCATTCGCCAACTCGATTAAGGAGGTAGATGACAAACTCCCCTTATTGTGCAATTCTTGTAAGGAAAAGTTAAAGAGCAAAAGGTGAATGCGCTTTAAAGGTCTTCTACAAACTTTCATTACTTGTCTTAGTATCTGAGCTCTTAACGCTGAGCCTACTGATCTTTGCGAACTCATTGTACCAGGGACCGCTTATCCCTGAAACAACAGACCCACTTATCGCGATGGGGAACACGCTCTATTTAGTAGTCATCTCATTGATCTTCTCTTCTCTCTTCGTTTGGGCCATCAAAAAGAGGGTGATCAAGTTTTTGTACTTTGTAGCTGGAGTCAAGTCAATACTATGTGGAACCTTGGTTTGGATCACAGTCCTAATACTGTCCACAGAGATGGCCTTTGAACAAGAAACCGTAGTTATAAGCGTAAGTGTAATTGTTATGATCACATCTTACGCCTCCTTTATCAAAAATTGGAAGATATCCTCTATGGCGTTATCCTTGTGGATGACAGGGTCAAGTGCCTTTTTGATTAAGGTCATGTTCTCAGACATCGCTGTCGGAGTCCTATTGGTAGGTTTCTCACTGTTCGACATATACGATGTTTTTAAAGGACCACTAAAACACCTTTCACAGTCAACTCATGGGAGGGCTGTAGCGCCATTACTATTGAAGGTGGGGTCTATCGAAGTCGGTCTCGGAGACGTCTTATTTTACTCGCTTTCAGTAGGGTTAGCCTATAGTAGCGGTGGGCTTCTGATCGCAGCCTTAGCTTTGATTTCATTGAAGATAGGGATATGGATTACTTTAAAGCTTCTTGAGAAACATCGGATGCTTCCTGGCCTTCCGATACCTGTTTTGCTTTCCGTCTTCGTGACTTCTTTATCTTTACTCCTTGCTCAGGTCTTTTATTTATCTCTTTAACTTGGCCTTTAAAGCCTGATAGGAACTTCTCGACCATTTCAAATGGCATCTTGCAGGTATATAGGTATGAGCCAACCCTTGCCTTAACCTTCGCGAGATCGTCCCTCCAAACTATAGTAACTTGACTAACTCCAGAAGTAAGTTTCCCAAACTCTTTAGGGTCCTGTATCTCCTTAGGCATATGTTACTCTCCATAGCTTCTCTGGAAGCATATAAAAAATTATAGAATGGCTAGGGTAGAAGCACAGCAGCGGCTACAACGGTCGTCCAGTTACCGTTCTTATCCCCTTCCATAGACTGGGTAACGTTCGAAGTCTTGACTATCTTCCCTGAGATACGCCATTGCTCCTTCTGTTCATCGTAGCCTTTATCAGGATCAATTTCAAGCCCTAGAGTTGAAGCTAACATGTAAGCAGCCAAGTCCTCTGCATAATCACCGCTCTTCTCCCCAGTCATACCATAGGAATGAAACTCTGAGAGATAACCATACATATTCTTGTCCTGAGGAATCGCTAGTCCAATTGACGCGGAGATTAGGCGGTTGGGTTCGTTGGTTTCGTTCTTACTTATAACTACGAATATTATCTGGCCAGGTTTAAGGTAAGTTAACCCCTCTTTCTTTGAAATCTGCTTAGCTCTCGGAGGTATAATGCTCGAAACAGAGACCAGATTACAGTGTTGGATGCCAGCGTCCCTTAACGCCAACTCAAAACTGGATAGCTTATCCTTGTGCACGCCAACCCCCTTCGTCAAGAAGAATTTTGTCGGAATAAAGGTAGACATTTTCCTAGTGTGGGGGTAAAAAATGGCTTATTTAAGTTTAATTGAGACACCTAATCATCTTTGCTATAATTATCTTTTTTTTAAAAAATTATTGTGCTAATTGACAAGCTACGCTGAAGAACCAAGAATCATCTCTTAAGTTCCTTACCACATGCTTTACAATACGTAGAGTCAACAGAGTTCTTTGCCCCGCAATGGGTACAATATATCTCAGTGATTGGGGGCGAGCTTGGTGGTGTCGGAGGCTTGGATATCCATTGTGATGCAGCCCTGTCTATGTTCCCTTTAGCGACAAGAAGTAAGATTCCTGGCACTATCCCACCAAAGAAGATGGCTATGATACCGAAAATGGTCGTGTTTAGTCTCGATGCGGTTTCCACATCCCCCTTGTCTACAGCTGTTTTTATATTATTTATCCTGAAGAACACCCATATCCCTATAATCGGAAATATTGCACCTACTATGGTCCACCACAGTAGAATTAGTAGGATTACGTCGGCTATGAAGCCCAGTATGGCAAATATCCACGCCACAAACACGAGGGTCCGAGCTGATTCCAGCTCAGGGTTATGATGTTGCATCATATAATTTAAGGTTAAACATTCTACTTATAAAGTTTGCATTCCATTCACTTTATGAAGTTGGCTTAATACCACCCCATATAGTTGAATGGCGTAGGTCTCATTAGATATAACTTTTATTCCCTCAAACACGTAAAGGCAGACCAAGCTTCGTATAAACTCATCAGAGTCTTCAGATGATACCAACTTCTATGTGCTTACGATTTGAGCGGGCCAGGTCGGACTTGAACCGACGACCTAATCCGTGTGAGGGATTCGTCCTACCAGTCTAGACCACTGGCCCGTCTTAAAGCATTACATCCTACTTTTTAGGCCCTACCTGCCTATTCTTTGTCCTTAAAGCCTTAGATCCGCATCTCCTACATCTTTCAGCTCGAAAACTGTTTTTCGAACCACACTTTAAGCAGATTTTAAAGAAAAGGCGTCTCTTCTGAGCTATCTGTTTCTTTGTAGCATCTGTGATTGGCATACTATATCATCCACAGGATGGTTGATTCTGGGCTTTTTATCTTTTTTACTGGGATTGAACTAGGTAGGAGAAACTATTTGCAAGGCTTTTCAACAGACCCGAACACCTTCTTTCAACCATAACATATATAAACGAAGGGTTTTCTTTATCGGTGTTGAACAACGGCGATTCAAATGTCAGAAACAAACACTGTATTAATTGGAAAAAAACCGGTAATGAACTATGTTTTGGCCTGTCTCACTCTAATTCAAAACGGCTCCGCTTCCATAACACTTAAAGCAAGAGGAAGGGCGATTTCAAAAGCAGTTGACACAGCACAGATTCTTATGAAGAGATTTGCAACCGACGTCAAAGTGAAAAGTATCTCTATAGATACTGAGCAGGTTAAAAATGCGGAAACCGGCACAATGAGCAACGTAAGCTCGATACTTATCGAGATAGGTAAGTAAATGGGTAAGCCGGCCCAAATTTTTTATTTTTAAGAATCAAAAGTCTTATTTACTATTAGAAATCTAACTTTAACGGTTATATTTGAAGACACCCATATGTAACTTTTGCGCGAAAACAGGAGCTTTATGCCCTGAAGACAGCAAAAAACTAAAGTCAGGGCAGATCTCCCAATTAGATGTCGACTCATCTGTTAAGCTTACAAAGCTAGCTGAAAGGGATAAAGTCATTGACAGGTTGACTCTTGTCAAAGCTCTTAAGTCTAATGGAGAGGTGATTCTACTTTTAGGGAGTGGGAATCTAAAAATTCTAAGAACAAGTCCTCAATCGATAGAATCGATTAACAGAGCGTTTGGGACTAAGGTCTGGCTCTTTGAGGCAGACATTACTGATAGAAAGCTCCTTGAGGAAGTCTTCTACCCAGTTAGGGTCTTGACGGTGAACATGATATGGCTACCTGATGGAAGCAAGCTTACGAAGGTCATATTACCATCCTTTAGAGGTGTGGAAGAAAAGATCGATGAGAAGGTTATAAAGAGGGTCTTGAAGACTCTCAGAGGGTTAGATGTGATGATAGAGTATGAGCGGAGAACAACTGCCTAAGAGGTTATACGCGAAGGAGGTGCCTCAGGCTAGCGATGGGCAACTTTGCACAATAAGGGGGTGGGTAGAGGACATACGCCCATTAGGGAGGATCTGTTTCATAACAGTAAGGGACTTTACAGGACTAGCGCAGGCCGTCCTAAACAAGAGTGTTGTCGGGGAAGAAGTCTTTAGAGCGGGAAACGAAACTAACAGACAAAGTATAGTGGAGATAGTTGGAGAGGTCAAAGTAAGTAGGTCAAAGAACGTTTTAAAGGAGGTGTTGGCAAGAGGGTTCAAAGTACTATCTCAGGCGCATCCACCCCTTCCAATAGATCCAACTGGAAGAGTGTCTTCGAGCCTCGATAAAAGACTTGATGCAAGGGCTTTAGACCTCAGAAACCCGAAAACATCTGCGATCTTCAAGATAAGACACACGATCCTCAGGTCGATAAGGAACACGTTCTACAGTTTAGGCTTTATTGAAGTTAACACACCGAAGCTTATTGGCCAAGCAGCTGAAGGGGGTGCGAACCTTTTTACCCTCAAATATTTTAAACGGAACGCATACCTCGCCCAAAGCCCACAACTTTACAAAGAACAGCTTACAGAGTCCTTTGAGAGGGTGTTTGAAATCGCACAGTACTTTAGAGCAGAGAAGTCCAACACACTTCGTCACGTCTGCGAATTCACGAGCTTAGATATGGAGGCAGCTTACATCGATGAATTTGAAGCGATGGAAATAGCTGAGGAGGTCGTATGCAGAGTGATAGAGGACGTTAGAAGAGATAACGAGGAAGAGCTAAGGGTCCTAGGTAAAGCACTCCCTCCTTCCACAAGACCGTTTAAGAGGATAACCTATACTGAAGCGGTAGAGAAGGTGAAGGGAAAGAAAAGAATAGAGTGGGGTGATGACCTAGAAACTAACGACTTGAGGAGGTTGGGGAAGATCTATAACGATTTTTATTTTATATACGACTGGCCGTTAGCAATAAAACCGTTCTACATAGAGAGAAGGGATGACAAGGTATCCAAATCATTTGACCTGATGTACGGTTATCTAGAATTGGCTTCAGGAGGAAAGAGGGTAAATGATAAGGAGGAACTTATCCAGAGGCTTAAAGGCTCAAATCTGAATTTAGAAGAATTTAGGTCACACATACAAACTTTTGATTACGGGATGCCACCTCACTCAGGGTGGGGGCTTGGAGTAGACAGGCTTCTAATGGTCATCACGGGCATAAAGAACATCAGAGAGGCGATTCTTTACCCAAGAGACCCTAGAAGGTTAACCCCTTAGAAAATTATTTTAGGCTCCATCCGTTATAGAGCTTTAAAGTTTTCAGTCCAAGTGATGTAAGCGCGTAACATTTCAGAGGACACACTGGGCCTCCTAAACCTCAAGACCTCCTTAAAGTCTTGCATCTTAATCTCCCTGGTTTGAGAGTTCTTATCAACCGCAGCACCCGACTCAAAAAGTTCGGATACAACCCTTAATTGAACGGACTGGCATATATCTCTTATATCGCTTCCAGAGTATCCTTCTGTGAGTTTTGCGAGTTGATTAAGGTCCACAGTTGCATCGAGTTTAAGAGGGGCAGTGTAAAGCTTAAACATTTCAAGCCTTGCCTTAAGATCTGGTAGTGGAACATATATCCTCTTTTGGAAACGCCTCAAAAATGGCGAGTCCAGGGACCAAGGTTTGTTCGTCGCACCTATCACATAAAGTTGGAGAGTCCTCCCCTTGTCCATAATACCGTCCATCTCCTTCAAAAACTGATTTCTAACCCTTATTTCCCCACCAACTTCTTGAGAGCGCGCCCCCAAAAGTGAGTCCAGCTCGTCTATAAAGATCAACACAGGACCATTATCTTCTAAGAGTTTACGGGCGTAGTTAAAGAGCTTAGCAACATTCTTTTCCGCTTCCCCAAGCCACTTAGACATAATTGAAGCAGCGTCAACAGTTAAGAAGTAACCTTCAATTTCGCTAGCAGCAGCAGCGGCGAGCATCGTTTTGCCACAGCCTGGAGGACCGTAGAGGAGCATTCCACGAGGCCAACCTAAAGGAAAGAGGTCAGGCCTTTTTACAGGGAATATTATGGACTCCTTTATCGCCCTTTTCGCGTCGTCTATCCCTATCACTTCCTCCCATTTTACATTAGGTTTTTCCTTTATTATAAGCTCATCGAAGGTTGCCTTCAGGGTTTCAACAGGCCTCGCCGATGGTGTGGGGTTCGGCCCAGAAACGTCGCCTGTCTCTTCAATAGTTGGTGCTGCTCCCCTCGCAGCCTGCAACGCCTTCACTCTTTCCTGATAGGCAGCAGCCCTTTCAAGGTACATCCTGTTAAGCTTGTAGTCTGGATAAAGCTGTGCTAGTCTAATCAAGGTGGTAATGGCCTTCTGGTAGTACGTTATCGCAGAGCCATAAGAGCCTTGTGAATCCATCTTTATCGCTTGGGATGCGTAACTATACGCTGAGTCTTCGAGCTCCTTTGCGGCTTGATTACTCAAATTCAATCATCTCTCATTCTAATTTTCCCGGCAGAAGCTAAACGGAAAATCGACTGTTCAACCTTTTCAACAGGGACGCCGAGGCTTGTCGCGATTTCAATGACATTATACGTTCCATTTACCTTTACATAGTCTAAAACTCTTTCGTCTAGATCCGCTTGGTCTGGTTTGGGGTGGGGGGCGTTCAGAAGCGTCGCCTTAAAGGGCTCCTCATCGTCCTCTCCAGTAGCCAGTAGGACTATATTTTGGATCTTATCAAGCGAATACTTACCTGGGCTCGCCTGTATCGTCTCAGGTATTGGCTCTTCTAAGGTGTTTATCCTTTCCTCAACATATCTCTTCGCAGATTCAAGTATTTCTTCCCCCTGGCTCACATCTAACACAATAGAACTCTCCGGGCTCACCTGTTGCAGGCTAGCCATGGTGTCGGTTAAAACGTTGTTCACTTCTTGCAGTGTACTCTCCAGTTGAGGCATAATGGATTTGATCTCTTCCCCTGTCTTCTTAACAACACGGAAAGCTGACGAAACCTGTGCGATGACATCTCCAGTGTCTAAAATACTTTCGAGGCGTATCACTATCTGCGTGAGTGCCAATTCGCTCATAGTAACCACCTTTATAACGCGTTTAAGCTCCCCATGTTCAGTCGCATAAACTTTGGCATGAAGCTGGTCCTTTGCTTCTAACGCCTTAACTGTTAAATTGAAAAGTTTTTCACGCCTCGTTTCGAGGCGCCTTTTTATGCTATCAAGTTCCTTTCTATAAACCTCAATAGAACGCATAGCTTCTACAATACGTTCACGCGTAGATTTCGTACTACTGTTGCTCTTCCAAATTCTCCAGTTCAACCAAACCACCAAAAAAACAAGACGTGGAGAAGACGGTTACCAAACCCTCTTCAGGTTCGAGCAAACCGTCTTCAACCTAAGGTGCTTATGTGAAAGTTGATTCTCCTGTAGGAACGCCTGTGGGAAGCTCTGGGAATTTGTCTTTCATTCTTTGTTCTGCTACTGCCGAGGCCTCTGCAAGTATCTTTTCTGCGTCTTCGTTGGCGGCTTCGAAGTTCAGTGTTGACCCGCTTACTTGGCCTGCGTCAACTAGTATGCTGCTTAGTAGCCCACTTATCTCATTAATTTCCCTTTCTGCCTCAGGTAGTACGCTTATTATGCCAGATTTAACGCTTCTAATAACAGACATCGCAGGAGCCAAAGTAACCACTATATCCCCTAGTTCTGTTACAGTGTTTAGCCTTAGCACGATCTGTTCCAGAGCAAGCTTTGATGAGGTAACCATCTTGTTCATTTTACGAACTTCCGCAAGCTCGTTAGCGTAAACGCTAGCGTGCTGTGTGTCATGCTTCTGAATAGCGGTTACGACCTTGTTGAATATCGCAGCATCCCTCTCCTTTAACTTTGTAGCAGTAGCGTCAAGTCGAGCGATTTGGGTCTGTATAGCCCGTATAGCGTCTTCTAATCTCGGTTTTAGCGGACCAGAAGGCCTTATAGCCTCCCTAACCTTATCACCCATACCTGGTTTTTGTTCCTTAACCCATTTTTGTCCGAAGTTAGACATTTTTTACCACTGAGTCTTAAATCTCTAACATTCCATTATTATTCTATATGTTACCGTGTTAGCTGTAACCGGGGTGACAAAGGTAACGGTGACAGTATCGGGCATAGGCGATGAGAACATCTCTTTAGAGGAGTTTGGTTTAAGCGAGTATGAGTCGAGAGTCTACATTACGCTGCTAAAGTTTGGCCAGCTAAAGGTAAAGGATATCTCAATTAGGTCAGGTGTGCCAAGGACGAAGGTGTACGGTGTTGTAAAGGCCTTAAAGGGAAAGGGACTTGTTGAGATGTTGGGGAAGGAACCTGTGCTCTGCGCGCCGGTTGTGCCTGAGGACGTGTTCGCGAAGAGGCTTAACCAGGAGAAGATGAGGTTTAAGAGGATGATCTTCGCGTTCAAGAAGATGCAAGAGCTACGAAGGGACCTCCCCCTGTTCACGGGCTGCGAGGAGAGAAAATATAGGGTGTACAACCCTAAAATGTTTGAGAAGAGGCTTAGGGAGTTGCTTTCCAATACAACAAGAAGCCTCTTCGCATGCTTGAACTGGTGGGGATTGAATGTTATAGCTGCGAACATAGAACTCTTGAACAGCCTTTCTAAAGAGGCTAACGTGAAGATAGTGATAGGGACGTACAACGATGAGAAAACGTTGGAGGCGTTCGATTCAAAGGTGGATATAAGGGTAGCAGGCAAAAGTATTGAAGCGAACGTGATGGTCTTCGACGAGAACACGACAGTACTTCTAGAGGAGTCGGGGAGGATAACTGAGATAGAAGATAGAGGGGTTTGCAAGCTGACAAAGGAAGTTATTGTAGGGTTCTATAGAAGGTCACTTAACTGGAAGAAGGCATTTCAGATAATTCAACTTGGTGGGGAGGACCTTATCAACCTCTACTCTGGTGAGGAGAAGGTTTACGAGGCTTTCGTTCAAGCGGTCGCTGAAACGGTCTTAGATGAGGAGACACTTTATCAAATCGGGGAGAGGTTCGTTGACAATCTAGCCACTTCTCTCCAAGTGGACTTGTTCAGCAAGGCCTTTGAGATACAGCAACCCGTGATATCAGCCTTAATGTCAGAAAGTTTAGGAGGAAACTCCTCGACAAGGTACGACCCTCTCACCAGGCTTTACACTTTAGAGGCGCCTATGACTTCGAAGGGGCTCCCAGCTACAATATGGCTATTCGCGCTCTCAGGTGCTGCGAGAAGAAACGAGCTCACGTTCAAGGTGCTTCAAAACACCAGCATAACCACTGAAGGAAAACATGTGATCCAAGCAAAAATAGAAAAGAAGCCTCTCTCCTAACTACTTTGATAGGTATGACCAAAGTATTATTGTGATGTCCATGATTATCGCTCCCGCCAGCCCTGATAGGAAAGCGCCAGCTATTGCTTCATTGGAAAATATCATCGGAAGGGCCTTCACCAAAAACTGTATCACATCAGGAGCTAAGAGATACGCGATAAACCCCACTGCAAAACCTAGAAGAGAGAAACCGGTTAGGATCGCTATTCTTCCCATATGTTGCACCTAAGAGAGTGGATATAAAAACTCTATATAAAAGTTTTTAAAAAAAAAGAAAGATGTGAAGGCTACTTTCTATGATAGCCTTCTTATCAAAATTGCTACTTCAACAACCAATATTATTGCTGCGAGTATACCGATTATGATCAGGAATGTTGATAGGTCGCCGACTGACGATTTGATGTCCTGTGATAGAGCTGTCTGCTGGCTTTGTATTGCGGACATGATGCTGTTAGCGTTGTCTGTTACTGCTTTGCCTACGTTGTTGACGCTGTTGCCCACGTTGTCTATCTTACCAGATAGCTGCTGACCTAGGCTGTTTATTCCAGAGCTTAATGTTCCTAGCGCGCTGTTTACACTGTTAAAGCCCTTTGTCGTAGTCTCAGAGAGCATCGCAACGTCGTTCTTCACACCGACTATGTCGTTTCTGATGTCCAAGATGCCCTTCGATAGCAGAGAGTTTAGAGCGCTGACCGCAGATGATAGAGATCCTACAGAGTTCGTCAGCGAGGTCAACTTCGCACTCAAGTCCACCGATGTCGCGTTAAGTTTAGCGAGTATCGCCTGAGTGTCTGGTGAAGTACCTGTTACTGTGAATAGGATGAATGATGGCTCCAGTTCACCACCAGCGTACATCGAAAATACGTGCTTGCCAGCTGCGAACCCAGCGGCTACGAACTTCAGCTCCAAATCACCTGTCGCGTTAGCGTATACCGATGATGGATAGTCCCAGTTCTGGGGGTCTACACCTAGATAGTTGTTGTCTATGTTGGGTGTGTAGCCTATTGTTGGGTCAAAGCCTGTGCCGTAGACTGTGACAAGTGAGCCGTCGTTTGTGAAGGTTGAAGGTTCGATCCATAGTGTTGGAGTTACGGTGAACGTTGTCTCTGCAATCCACTCGTCATCTATATCGTAAGCCGCAACGACGTGCTCTCCGCCGTAGGCGTGTGGTACAGTGAACTTGACGGTCACGTTAAACTTGCCGTTGGTGCCTGTAGTGCCGTTAACAAAGTTATACCACTCATCTTCTCCATATGACTTTTCATACCACCATATAAGAACAAGTATCTTTTGTGGGAAGCCGTATGCTTTAACCGTAACCACTGTTCCAACAGGGCCTTCAGAGGGTTCGAGGATGAGCGTTGGTATGACATCCAGGTATAGGACGAACCTTATCCCAGCATCCTTAATGAGGATATAGTGCTCGCCGACGCTTGTCTCAGGTATTGTCACTGTCGCGTTGAAGAAGCCCGTTTGATTAGCTGTCGCGAAACCAAGATACGTTGAACCGTCGAACCAGAATGTGACGTTCCCAGGGTAGAAGTAGTTCCCCGCAACAACAAGCTTTTCAAAGACTTCGACCTCTAAGCCATAATCGTCGTTGAAATAGGTTGCGTTACCGAATAGGTAGCCATCCTCCCAGTCTGCAGTTATGTCGTCAACTTGAATAAGGCCTCTTGGATACTCATCCCAATCGAAAGATGTTAGATAGTCTGTCTTGTTGTCTAAGGCGTAGAAGGTTATAGTCTCTATGTAATCTTCAACTAATTGTTCTCCATCGTCATCTATAAGAAGCTTCAGATCTGGTGCCGTCATGCTGTAGACGAACTTTCCTTTTGAATCAGTTGCGTATAGTTTCTTTATCGTCTTTTCCTCCCCTGCAACAGGATCCCAGTAGCTTAGGTTTACATAATTGTTCGCTGTGAAAGCGTAACCCTTCAACTGGATGCTACGTCCACCAGGACCCCAAGCTGGCACGACTTCAAAGCTTGGAAGTATTATGAGGGGCGCGGTAGTTACAGCGACAGATGTGGCTGAACCGTCGAACGCCTTGATGTAATATTCTCCTCCAGCAATCTCCTTTGGTATAGGACCGATGACCGTGCTGAAGCCTATTTCGTAGTCACCCACAGTAGTCCAAGCACTAGCCAGAAGGTCGACAACTCTGAACACTGGAGTGAACTTGAAGTCTCCTGAGGAAATCTGTGAATAACCGTCAGCACTCCAAACAAGGTAGAATTGTCCACCTGACCAAGATACTCCACTGAAGTCGAGTTCGACAGTACCACCAGCTTCAATCTCGTGAGGGTAAGCAGGGTCCACTATAACGATGCCGCCTGTCGACGCCTTTGCGAATGGTAGAAATGCCGTAAATGTGGAAGCGAGTAGTATTGTTAGCAATATGGTTGTCTTTATTTTACTCATTAGTCTTTACACCTTTTCGTGTAGTTTTGAGACGGAGATTTCGGTATATAAGCTTTATGGACGAGTTGTCTACCCCTTTAATGAGCAAACTTCCTTTGCCATGGCACGAGTGCTCTTTACCCAGGGTTTAGGCGGTAAAGTGGATTTAGATAAAAAGCAGTTCTCTTGACTTCTTTTTTAGTTTTTTAAACCGTTTTGTTTATATTTTACCCTTTATTATGGTAAAGCGGTTAATATGAAGAAGTTAGACGAGCTTGATTTAAAAATTTTGGATGAACTATACGAAAACGCAGGCTCCTCCATTCCAAAGTTGTCTAGGAAGCTTGGTGTCAAACAGTCTAAGGTCTACAGCAGGGTGAAGAGACTGATAAGGAAAGGTGTCATCCAAAGGATGACGATAAAGGTGAACGAGGAAGCGTTGGGATTTAATGTAAAAGCCTTCGTAGGGGTTAACGTCGAGTCGTTGGAGAGGGAGAAGGCTGCTGAGGAGATCTCAAAGATTCCTGAGGTGGTTCTAGTCTCTGAGGTCACCGGGAGGTTCGACATGCTAATTGAAGTGCATGTTAGGAACTTGGAGGACCTGTATAGCGTCGTTTCCAAGAAGATCGCGATACTGCCTGGTGTTAACCACACCGAGACGTTCATTCAACTCAAGAAGAAGACCACGACGAGAAAGTTCAGCCTGATAAAATAGTATACAGAGTCGGGTAGAACAAATACGGAACACCCCCATCAAGGTATTAGTAGGGAAGTCCTGTATCACTTCATAGTTAGCTGGAAGCGTCTTTCTATAATTTTATAGATGCGTCATTTATAGTGTTAGATGGAAGGAGATTGAACAGGCTATTCAGGTTCGAGGACCCCAAGATACAGAAACTATTCGACAGAAGGTTCCTCTCCACACTCGCGGGGAGGGTGAAGGTCTTGGAGAAGTGTGTTCAAGAAGTAGAAGACGCCTCCAACCTGAAGTATCCTGAGTACTATATCGAGCCGATTCTACCGATCTACTCTGGTAGCCCTGGAGGTGTAGCTGTATACTACGCTAGGACCCTTCCTTACACTTCCCCTTCTGGGTTGGATATCGCTGTACAAGTTACGGCGGCACTTCTAAAGTATTCTACGAAGTCCACGTTAAAGGTGGTCTTAGCTCACGAATTATTACATTACATCGATCTAGTTAGGAGGATGTCGAAGTTCGAAATGATATCGGATGAGGTTTCCACTAGCACGTTCGAAGCCATGTACTCCGACATGGGAAGAGCAATAAAGCCGGAATACGTCTATTCCGATAGAACACTTGTCAGAAATATCAAAAAGAAGTTTGCAGACGGGTTTGAAGACTTTAAGCTAAAAGAGAAGACATTAAGCAACTGGATAAATAAGGGAAAACCTGTAATGGAGCTTCCACCAGAAGAGAACGTTGTGAGGATCCCGGTCAATATGATTCTAACTATCAAGTTCGACCCAATCCTTCTTTTAAGGATAAGGGAGATCGAGAAAAAGTCTGGCATAGTGTAGCTGAACATGGTTATTGAATACGAAGTAAAGAGAAGGATTTTGGACGTAATTTTTAGGGAGTACAGGGAAGATAACGTCGTAGCATGCTGCATCTACGGCTCCTGCGCAGCAGGTTACGCCCGACCGGACAGCGATTACGACGTAATAGTTGTCCTAAAGGATTACATGGCGAAAATCGGGTATAAGTACATAAGAGAGCCTCTTATGTGCTCAATTCTTACAATAGAGAAGAAGATGCTGCTTGACGATATCAATAAGTCTGGGTTAGGGGAGTTCGTTTCAGGCAGGTTCTTGAACATTTACGAGCCTTTGGTAGGGGAAGAGTTTCTCAGTGAGATAGAGGTTGAATACAAGAAGAGAGTAATACTTGAGATATTAATGGAGTTCAATGGGAAATATCAACCATTACTCGACGTTGTGAAGTTTCCCCTGGAATACTTCCTTTTTGAGAAACTGAGAAGGAGAGCCCTCTTCTACCCACCAGCATTATACAGCTACACGAAGACCTACAGTGAGCCGCTAAGAAGGCGAAACCTTGATTTCACATTAGAAGGCTTCAGAAGGGCGGCTGAAGAGCTTGTAAGAGAAAACGACAGCATTTCTTTTCACCAAAACAGGATAGAGGTTTCCGATGTGAAGACATTTAATAAGGTGGGAAAGCTGAAGGCGGCTGTAGAAGAGACGAGGAGAGACTTAAAATCTTATGCGACACACATATACTCAGGAAGGGTTGGATTCAACATCATACTAAGTGAGCTTAAATCGAAGATTAAAAGGCAGAGCAAGTTGTCACCTCTCGAAGACTTGAAGACCACCTCAAAGTATTTAGAGGTACCTGAGGGGGTGCTCTTGGTCAACGAAAGGACGTGGGTCAGAAGGGTGGCACAAGTACTTGGGATCACAGGCGACTTCACCTACAGGACTCAAAAGATCGGTGGAAATGACTTGGACAAGATAATCAACGTAGCGCAGAAGTACATCTTCGAAGCAGATGGGAAAACTTACACGGTGGTTGTGAAGAAGTTTAAGGACCCTAGAAACATAAAATGGGCCGTCTTGGCACTTGCTACGTTAACAGATAAGAGGTTTGAGTTTGTGCCTCTAAGGAGGCTTTCAAACGAGTATCATATGAACTTGGCGTTTAAAAGAAATGGGTTTAACGCGCCAAAGGTCTACGCGTTAGACTTGGATAGGGTACAGCTCGTCACCGACTTCGTCGACGGAGAAAACTTGAGCAGCGCCATAAATCGAAAGTTTTACGAAGTTGTCGAACAGGTAGGACAGGAAATAGGGAGGCTACATTCTAAAGGGATAACCTTAGGAGACTCTAAGCCCGACAACATGATATTCACTGAAAAAGGGCTGTTTTTCACAGACTTAGAACAAGCCAAGTTTGGAGGGGATAAAGCATGGGACCTTGCAGAATTCTTGAACTATTCTCTTGCGTTCACATTCGACGTAGACGCTGCAGGGAAGGTGGTCTCATTATTTTCCAGAGGCTACCTAAGGTATGGCGTGAGAGAAGACCTTGAAAGAGTTAAGCAGACGAAGTACAGCATAATCTTTAAGCCGATAGTTACACCCAAGGTTTCTAAGGCGATAAGCTCGTCTTTGGATGAAGCCCTCCGATAACTTTATGCTTTAAACTTGGTGTAACCGCATCGCCCACATGTATACCTATCAGCGTGCTCTGCTAAGAAAACACCCCTTCCACACTTTGGGCAGTCCGTTCTCTTAGATACGATCTTTCCGTCTTCGATCTTATAAAGGCTCCACACACCCTTTGAAGCCTTACTAGATCCCTTTTCACCCAACTCTACTTACCTCCTCGAGCAGCGGCTTGCTTCTTCTCAGCCTTCTTGCTGGCACTCTCCTTCTTCAACTTCTCACGTTCTTCTCTGCTTAAAAGACGTGTAAAAGAGTGTTTTGGAAGCTGTGTCCTCGCATTTCTCAAATCTTTGTAGACATATGCATGCACGATAGCATCACGCCTACCGCAGAACGTCTTAATACTAATCGGGATTACTAAACCCTCATCTACGCCGAACTCCTTAGCCAGCATCTGTGAGGCAAGCTTCCTGCTTAAGTTTGAAGCACCCTCCTTTACAACAGCATTAACCTCAACTCTTTCCAGCAAAGGGTTCTCCACCTTACTGATCACATTCAACTCTGACATAGCCGTCTGACAGAGGGTGTTATAGGAGGTAAATTAAGCTTTTTCATACTCTATACCGCATCCCATTGCATCATAGAATCGAAGATTCTTTGGCAGTAAGTTTTGATATTACTTTCAACCTTAACTAAGACCAAACCCTCCTGGGGTTGCCCGTATAAGACACAGGAGTTTATTGGTGAGAAGATTATCGCAACCAAAGCTAAAAGGTCTTCCTCTCCCTTAACAACGATCCTTACCGGCTTGGTCAAAGAGAGAGCCTTATTGAATACGTCAACGCTCTCTTCAGAGATCGTGCCTCTAGGGTTCTTTGTGTAAAGGGTCGTAGTGTGGGCTGGCTTAGGCATTACCCGATGAACTCGCATTTCTTTCGCGTCAACGACTTGAATGTCGGGGACGATATTAATAGACAAAAGAAAGTCAAGTGTCGCGTCGCCAACCGATACTATCAGACCACAGTCTGGTGTGCTTGAGAGAATCTTTAAACCTTTATCCTTATCGTTCGGTATCAGGGCACCTAAGGGAGCCTTCAGCTTCTTAGCGACATCTTCTGTTAGAAGCCAGACACGCACAATTAACTCACTTCAATAGCGTATCTTCCTTTGCTCTTTATGTTTAAAATTTGGGCGACCTTAGACTTATCTGGGTCGAGTATGACTATCAACCCCGACCACCTAGATGTGAGGTCTGTTGAACCGCAGACAGGGCAGACCTTCCCTGAAGTTAAAGCCTTACATTTTCTGCAAGCCAATTCTTTAGGCATCTACCTCAACCCTCTGTCCTTTCAGCTTTTTTGATGTCCTCCTCGATCCATTCCAAACCCCCAAGGTACTGCTGCCTACATGTTATCCCTATCTTACCAATCGACTCCCCACGTGAGAGACTTATCGCAGTGATCCTCGCACGTATCTTCGAGCCCACCTTCAAGGTGCGTTTTGTCTGCGCAGCTGTGATAACACCCCTTTTTGTGTCACTAGTTACGTAGTCATCTATTATCTGGGAGATGTGGAGTAGTGAGTCGGTAGGACCTATCCTCACAAAGGCCCCGAAGTCGGTTACTTCAACCACCTCTCCTTCGACCACCTCTTGGATCTTAGGGTAGAAAGTCAGGACTTCGAAGGAAACTTGGTGATATGAGGCGCCATCCCCTGGGACTACCTTGCCGACAGGGTCTGGTCTCACGTTAGTCAACCATATTATATAACCTAATTCAGGTATGATCATACTCTCATACTTCTTCTTTAATATACTTCGAGCTACTTCTACTAAGTCCTTGCCAAACTGGTTAGGGGGGATCCTCACAACATCTTGAAGCTCAACAACCATGAACAAACAGATCATCCTCTACAGGTCGATATCCACGCACCAAGCGATATAAGATGTTATTAACCCTTTCTAAGTACTTACCCAAAAACATTCTACTCAACACAATACAACTTTATCGGTGGAAAGGGTTATGCATTTAAGGTTTTCCTTAGTTAACCGCCTTCGCAATTCAGAGTCCATAGTAGCGACGAAGACGTCAGGCCTACTCCTCGCATAATAGATGATCTGGTCGTCTGCTGAACCTGAAGAAGGCATCTGTCTGACCTGCATATGATCCCTAACGATCCTTAACGCTAGAGAGGCAAGCTTAGACCTCTTAACAAACTTGGACCTTGAAAGACGATTAAGCTCTTCTACCACACTTGATGGCACAACGAACACAACTGGGGCCAGAAGTTCTTCCATATCGTCTACGATTCGTGAAGACTTCTCCGCAAGTATCATGAGAAAACTAGTGTCTAAAACGATTTCATTCAATCGAGTTCCCTATTGAATTACCCCTGAACCGATAAGCCTCCACCTATCCCCTATCCTTCTACCTATAGCTACCCGCACACCAGCTTTGGCTGCGACAGGGCGACGAAGTTTAACCTCTACCCTGTCAGATGCCGCTGAGGATACAACTCCTATCGTAACAGCGGTCCAAACGTTGAGACGTAGCATCTCATTAACAACCACCTTACCCACCGGGACGTCTTCAGCCAACCCGACCACCTTCTTAAACAGACTTAACTTCAGAGTTAAAGAATTGTAGACAGATGGCATGCTTTCAGATGAGCTTACCACAGAGCCTACAAGGGAATCGCTCTTGGTTAAAGATGGATCAAGATTTGTGCCAATAGCCACTAATCCGCCACTGGTTACGTGGTCAGTTACACCAGCACCTGTACTGAGGGATAGTATCTTTGTGTTTATCGGGTTGTATTTGTCCTTCTCCTTGTCATAGCTTCCTGGTAGAATGGTTATTTCGTCTCCTACCTTAAACTGCCCTTGGATCAAAGACCCTCCCAGAACACCTCCTTTAAGCTGCATGAAGTCTGTTCCAGGCTTGTTTATGTCGAAGGAACGCAGGACCTGCATTATAGGGGGAGCGTTAATATCCTTCTTAGGGGTTGGAATATTTAACTCCATAGCTTCGAGCAAAACGTCAATGTTAGCTTTATAAGCTGCTGAGACCGGGATTATAGGAGAGTTTTCAGCGATAGTGCCCTTTACAAAGTTCTTTATGGCCTTATAGTTTTCCTTTGCTTCATCATCACTTACTAAATCGACCTTATTCTGCACTATTACGATATTTTTCTTGTTTAACATGTCTAAGGCAGCGAGATGCTCTGCAGTTTGAGGCTGTGGGACGTGTTCGTTCGCCGCTATCACGAGCAAAGAGCCATCCATCAACGCCGCACCAGATAACATGTTAGCCATCAAGCTTTCGTGGCCGGGACAGTCTACAAAGCTGATAACCCTTACCAGTTCAGTTTGCGAATTACATGTCGGACATACAGGGGATACGGTATAATTACCTGGCGACTTGCATCGCGGGCAACGGTAAACGGCAGTATCAGCATAGCCAACTCTTATGGTGATCCCACGTTTCAACTCTTCACTGTGCGTACTCGCCCACTTCCCGGTAAGGGCTTGAACCAGGGTCGTCTTGCCGTGGTCAACATGCCCCGCGGTACCAATATTCGCTTCAGGCTGACGTGGGATCTTATACAATAGGAGACACCTTAACTCTTTTGCGTGGCATCGGTCTTTGGTTCTTCCTTAGATATCAAAATGGCATTTATCTGATATATGTCCTCAGTTATGGTATTGCCTCTTACAAGTTTTCTTCTTCTTTCGCCCTTCTTAGCCGTCTTCAACCCTACTCCCTTAGTTAAAAGCGCGTACTTCTTTACCCCACCTGGTATGTCAGAACGCATGGGAAAACCTGCTTTATCAGATCCCCCTACAATCTTTATGTCGCCGTTTACACCCAAGACTGATCCACTTATGACGTCGTTTATCTTTAGACCCAAAAAGGTTGATGCCTGTCTATCTTTTACTTCGTAAACAGTTGACTTCCCAGTCTTAGGGTCTGAGAGTACAACTTTATAGTTGGCCATATATCGCTCACTACACAAAGCAGAACAGAGCTATGTTATAAATTTAAGAAAAACAGCTATAGAAAGATGAAGGAAGGGTCCTTTGATCTCTTAATCTTTATGATTTCTTCAAAAAGCTTCTTTTCTTCGTCATCCAGTTTATCGAAGTACTTGGATTTGAGAAGTTTAGAGTCGTTATATGTTGGAGACGAGTACAAGATGTCTCCTTCGCTGAAACTTCGTCCAACGACAGCTTCTTTTATCGATAAAGCTACTTGGTTCCCCTTATAAGCGATATCTATGCTCTTACCCCTATCTTGTATACCACTTATAGTGCCAACAACTTCACCATCACTTTTCATCACCTGAGACCTCTTCAACCTCCCCTGAAGCACCTCAACACCGAATATCGCAGGATTACTCCTCCTAAAGATGAACCCTTTTAACACCTGCATCTTACATGGTAGGGTTATGGAGGCAAATTCAGTGGATTCGATCCTCTGTTTCTCGCTCTCCACCCAATGCAGGTAACCTTCGATCAGATTGAATATGACTGGGTCACTGAACACCTTAACCTTCTTCGCGTGTATAAGTTCCTCCGCATCAGGGTAGGTTTTAACATGGAAGTACAATAGGACGCCTAGGAATGGGTCCTTTTCAGCCACAGTCGCAGCCTCTATGACATCCCTTTTCGAGATAGGCCCAATATCAGCCATACGAACCGGCACATCCCTCTTTCTAAGAAAGTCTACTATTGCTTCAAGGGATCCTAACGCATCTGCCTTAACGATAACTCCGAGTTCGTCCTTTAAGAAGAGCAAGTCCTTAACGTCACTTTCAATCTGCGCCTTTATCTCGTCAAATTTCGATAGGTCTTTAACCCCTATAAACCTTGACCCAGGAAGCACGCCATCAAGTTCTTGTGACACCAGCTTAACACCAGCTGCCGGGAAGACTTCGTCAACATGGGAAAATTTATCAGTCGGGTCCCTTATTTCATCAAGGGGTTTCGGCATCAGGATGGCTTTAACCTTCACAGGGAAAGCGCCATCTTTTTTCATTACAGCGAGGAAATCTCCTACTTTGAGCACACCGTTGATCAATATGATGTCAGCTGAAACCCCCAATCCAACTTCTTCCTTTACTTCAAGAATAATCCCTGAGGATGGCCCCATAGAGTAAGAGAGATCTGACAGCATGTACTGTTGTGTTAAGCCAACAATTACAGATAGAAGCTCTGGAATTCCCTCACCAGTCTTGGCACTAACTGGCACTATCGCGACCTCTTTGGCAAAGTTCTTTACCCTTGAGTAAAGCTCCGATCTGAATCCAAGCTGGGAGAGCTGGCCAACTACCGTGTAAATTTGGCGGTCTAAGACTTCTAAAACCGCAGGTGACTGACGCTTTACGGATTCAGATATAAACGTGGATGAACCAGGCTTCCAACCAGATAGCATGTCTACTTTGTTCAAAGCGATTACGAAAGGAACCTTCCTCTGCTTCAAAATGTTAAGGCTTTCCTTTGTTTGCGCTTCGAGGCCCTTCATGACATCAACTACTATTATTGAGAAGTCAGCAGCAGACCCACCGCGGGCCCTAAGGTTAGAGAAGACTTCATGGCCAGGCGTGTCTATAACCAATATACCTGGCACCTTCACTTCACCACCCATCTTTAAAACCAGTGGCCCACAGATTTCGATGAGAGTTTCGCGTGGGAACACGCTTGCTCCAATATGCTGCGTGATGCCACCACTTTCCCTCGCATGAACGGCGGTCTTCCTGATCTTGTCTAGTAAAGAGGTCTTACCTGAGTCAACATGCCCTAAGACTACAACTATTGGTTGCCTGATACCTTTTTCTGACATACACGCTCACCTTCGCATTATTCTGTAGGATAAATAGGTGTGAAGATCTACCCTATTGTAATCTGGGATAGAGGCACACCTTAATCCTCGTCATTAGGTAGCGTGGTCTTCGCTAAAAAAGTGTATGGTCATCCCTTTTGGATAAGGCGCTTTGGGTGTTTACTTGTCCACTTAAGCTTTCTTGGATCGCGTTTAAGGTTAAGCATATTCTTCCTACACTTGGCAGAACAGAACCATAAAATTGACCCATCGTTCCTTACAAACCCTAGACCAGCACCTTGAGGTACCTCTAAACCGCAGAACGCGCATTTCTTTATAGATAGCATTATTATCACTTTATCTTCTTAGCTTCCAGTTCTGTGTCTCTTAACATTATGCAGTCTCCAAGCTTTACAGGGCCTTTTACGTTTCTAGTGAGTATCCTGTTTTTATCCCTACCTTCTAAGATCTTCGCTCTAACCTGGGTAACCTCACCGGCTACACCAGTACGACCTATAACTTGCACAACTTCAGCTGGTGTTGGCTTTTCTTCACTCTTAGAACTGGACATTTAAACCACCTTACTTGCTTTGAAGCTTAGCTATCGATTTAACAAGGTCTTCAAACACGGAACTAGCTTCTCCTGCGTCTACAATACATGCAGAAGCGGCTGGGACGTCGATCCCAAGTGATACACCGAGCTGGCTTTTGCTCGTGACATAAACATACGGTATCTTCTTTTCTTCACATAATATTGGTATATGAGCCACTACTTCTGGTGGATCCACATCTTCGGCGATTACAACAAGCTTTGCTAAACCCCGTTCAATTACCTTCGTAACCTCATTAGTTCCCTTTTTTACCTTCCCAGAGTCAGCAGCTCTCTTAACAACTTCATATACAGAATCTACGATCTCCTTTGGGGTGTTAAACCTCACGAAATATGGTTTTTGACCAGACTCATCCTTCTTACCCGACATAGTCATCAAGTCCGTAGAACCTCGATTTAAGTGGGATATAAATCTAACCTTATCTTACTTCGAAGTATACGAATCAGTTGGTGGACGCTTACTTCGATGTAAAATAGAGTAGAACTAAACCATCTTCTTTAGAGTCCACCTTAGCGAAACCTTCACGCTCTAGTTGCACTATGGAACCGATAGGCTCCTCTAAAAGCCCCTTTTCACCAAAGCCTTCGTGGATTTGTCCATTCTGATCAACCAACTTGACTCTGACATTATCATCCTTAGGTACCCAGTGAATCAAAGGGGCTTCTAAACTCCTTGCAGTATCCATTCCATAGCTATGGATCTTACCGGCAAAACCTTCGTTTACAGCTTTAAAGTCCGATATGTTAGCAAAACCCATTAAGCGGAAAATCGTGTGATGCCTGATCCTATCGACATCATCCTTCTTTATCAAGACATCTAGCACATCACCTCTTGTAGGAGATAAACAGATCTTACGATACCCCATCGACTCGAATTCAGGATGCTTCCTTAGAAAGACGTCCTGAGCCTTATCGAAACCACCAATGCTAAGCACCACCGGATCAAACACAGCGAAGTATCTTGGAGAGGTTTTATCAATCAGCTTTCTATTAATAGAGTAAAGTATATCCCAGCTAATCGTGCCGTCAACAGGTTTTATGTTAACATCGTATATGATCTGTCTTATCGCTTGAGGGAGTACACCGCGTCTCCTTAAAGCTTGGAATGTGGCAAGACGTGGGTCATCAAACCCCTTGTACAACCCTTTTGAAATGCCTTGCATAATTTTAGATTTACTTAAAACCCCACCCTCTATCTTAAGTCTGCCGTAATGTATCGCAGTAGGATACGTCCAACCTAGGTGATTGTACATATACTTTTGGCGGACCATATTCGTGTAATGTTCCTTCCCTCTTATGATATGTGTCATACCCATCAAGTGGTCATCTACACCAGCTGCAAAGTTGTAGAGGGGCCAAACGCGGTACTTAGACCCAACCCTCACATGGGGGTGGGCCTTTGTGTCGACAATCCGTAGCGCAGGCCAGTCTCTGACAGCAGGGTTAGGATGGCCAACTTCGGTCTTCACACGTAGAACAGCAGACCCCTCCTTGTAGGACCCGTCGAGCATTTTGTCGAAGCGTAAGAGATGTTGCTCAAGCGGGAGACCCCTACAGGGGCAGGCTTTCTTCTTTAGAAGTTTCTTTTTAAAAAGGTCGTTTCTGCATGTGCAAACGTAGGCACCTCCAGCTTCGATGAGCTTTCGCGCGTATTCGTAGTAGATTTCCAACCTGTCGCTCTGAATGTACTCCTCATCCCAATTGCAGCCTAGCCATTTCAAGTCCTCCCTTATAGACTGGTAAAACGGTAATGAAGCCTTTTTTAACCTAGGGTCGGTGTCTTCGAATCTGAGAATAAATCGCCCTTTATACTTTCTAGCGTAGTCATGTGACAATATTATCGCTCTAGCTGAACCTAAATGTAAAACACAGTCAGGATTAGGAGCGAACCTAGTAACGACGACATCGTACTTTTCTGCATCAGGTAAAGGTGGAAGACCCTTTTCCTCCTTCTGTACAAGAGACACTTCTTCCTCGATAGAATACTTAGAAAGCTCTTTCTTTTGCGCATCTAAAGTCATCTGGTTAACTTCGATTGCAATTTTGTTTACTACAGGGACTAATTCCTTAACGTTAACTTTAAGGGAGGGTTTCTCACCTAACACCTTCCCAAGCACAGCTTGGGAGTTACACTTCCCATCGTGTCTTACAGCGTTGGCGAGACAGCTTTTCCTAATTAGCTCTACAACGTCTTCGCTAAAAGACAAGGTTACTTACTCCGAGAGGAGGCTTCCAAGGTCAAGCTTATTAACATGTCCCTCGCTCTAGACCTTGGAAAGCCCTCAAGAATCGAAATAGCTTTCTCAGAAATTAGTTTCGCTTCGGAGCGAACGATCTCTGGGGCTTTAGACGACTCTACGATAGAGAGAGCGTACTTTATGTCTTCAGCAGAAGCAGACGCATTACCTAGAATAGATAACAGCTTACGCCGCTCGTTATCCGAAACCCTATCCAAGACGTACCTCATCACGAGTGTTTTCTTTCCTTCTCGTATGTCGTTACCGACAGGCTTTCCTGTAACAGAACGGTCCCCGCTAACCCCTAAGACGTCGTCGACGAGTTGGAAGCATAGACCGTACAGACGACCAAACTCTCTCATTAGCTGAATGGAGTTGGCATCGGCGCCTCCTAAGGTAGAGCCGATAACTGCACAAGCCTTAAACAACGAAGAGGTCTTCAACTCGATTAAATGATAGTATTCTTCCTTCAACGGAAAATCTTTTGATATAGCGAGTTGTAGGTCTAAAGCTTGCCCTTCACATACTTCTATAGAGGCATCAGCAAGCGCCTTGACAATCTTTACCACTTGGTCTGGGGCGTAGTTCTCTTTAATAAGTAGGGTGGCTGATTCGAAGGACTTTGCGAATAAGAGGTCTCCTGCAAGAATGGCCATGGGCACACCATATTTTATATGTGTGGTTGGGACGCCTCTTCTTTCTTCGTCGTTATCCATTATGTCGTCGTGAACTAATGTGAAATTATGTAGAAGTTCTATAGCGGAAGCTGCGGGTAGGATCTTGTTAAACGAGCCATTAAACATCAGACCAGAGTTTATTAGTATGAATGGTCTTTGTCTCTTGCCACCCTGCTTGATGAGGTAACTGGAGGCTTCATATAAAATTCTTGGCTCTCGGTTCAGATACTCGGATAAGAATTCATCCACCTTCGCAGAGCAAAATCTTAGTTCATCGTAAACAGACAATAATAAACTTCACCTTCCAAGCCAGCTTTTCAAATCGGAGTCCATAAAGTACCTTACAGTCTTAAGTTCGGTTACATTCCTGCAGCCTGTTAAGAACATAGCGGTCTTAAATTCAAATAAAAGCTGGTCAACAAATGATGAGAGAGTTAGTTTAGACTTCTTAACCGACCTGAGCACAGGCAGAGCCATGGCGCCATACTTTGCCCCCAACACTAAAGACTTGGCGATGTCTAAACCGCTTCTAACGCCCCCAGAAGATATTAACGGGATCTTCACGTTCTGGGCACATTCAATAAGTGATACAACAGATGGAATGCCCCAACTTGAGAACAACTCGCCTAGGGAGCCTTTAGAAAAGTCACCCAGCTTCTTTGAACGGATAGACTCCACAATAGCCCAGTTGGTTCCACCTAAACCAGCGATATTGATTGCTGATACACCCGCTAACTCAAGCTTAGCTGCGGTTTCTTTTGAGATGCCAGCACCCACTTCTTTAACAATAATGGGCACATTAACGTTCTTCACAAGGAAACGTATTTTA
>Ga0129301_1000058_pt1 | contig 51109 bp, 56 predicted proteins | sample ConPoolayeHmetaG_FD_94489 | JGI IMG/M metagenome (GOLD analysis project Ga0129301, IMG submission 94489) | Hot spring microbial mat communities from California, USA to study Microbial Dark Matter (Phase II) - Cone Pool mat layer H metaG ...
CCACTGGACCGCCAGGGAGATGAGCAGATTGGAAGGTGGACCCTATTAGCGGCGGCAGAGGTCTGACTCATCCCTGAAGAGAGTGGCACAGCTGACGCTTGCAGCATGTTAGACGTTAAAAAGCACGCTAAGGAATGAGGTGGACTGGCCGGAGGAGATAAGGCGTTTCCTAGAGGAGAAGCGCGCGTTTTGCGTTCAGATGCTAATATCTTATTTTTCTCTATGACTGAGAAAATTTATAAAAAATGTCTCAACAACTATTACATTATGAAGGAAGCGAGGGGAGAAGCTACATCGAAAATTGGTACAGCGCGCAGGGATCAATTGGTTTTCGATAATTTTCGAAAGACATGGCTCCGGGTGAGGCTAAGGGCCTGGTCGCAACTTTAACCAGGGTTTTCCTAATGGACGGCTTCAATGTGATAGGCTGGAGAGATTTGAATCATCCGGCTGTACTCGATTTAGCTGTTGAAAACAATATTGCATTTCTACGATGCCTGCTACATCCTGCGAGCGCAACCCTTAGGGTACCACTTTTAACTGAAGACGAGTAATTGAAACAGATCGCAGCTAAGTATACAAAAGTCTTGTCCTGGAAAGAATTCTGAACCGTATTATGCCTTATAATTCTATTTCTTCATCCAGCGTTAAGAAAGCTTTTATTAGTGTGTTGGGAAAGGAAAACGCGTAATGAAGCGTTTGGGGCTTGGCGTAGTGAACATGCTGTTAACAGCATGTTCCGTTTTCCTTCTCCTCCTTATTCTATCTCCAGTAGAGATGTCTTTCGGAGAGCCTGATGGCGCTTCCACCCGTATCTATGTGGATGTGCACGCGCTTCCGGCAGTCACATACGGCGATACTGTTCAGCTGACTGCCTACCTGTACGATTCGAAAAACAATCCTCTTCCACACCAGACAGTCAGGTTTCTCGTTAACGGAAGCCTGATGGGGACTGCGGTAACAGACTCCTTTGGAAGAGCCGTCTACACTATAGCCTCGATCCTTGACGCCGGAACTTATCTTGTTCAAGCAGTCTTCCAGACTACTGAGAATTACAGCGGCTCCGTAGCCCAACCCACTGTTCTACTGGTTCAAAGGATGAAAACTATTGTCGACTTCACGTATACGTATGGGATGAAAACGGGTGCTGAGACGCTGATATGTGCTGTTCTAAGGGACGGTAGGCAGAACGCTCTGCCGGGCCAGACAATAAGCTTCTACCTTGACGATGCTCTAATAGGGACCTCTGTCACAGACCAGACTGGAACAGCCTGCATACGATACACTCCGAGAACCGGGGGCACGTATATGCTTAAAGCAGTGTTTTCAGGCTCTAGAAACTACGAGTGTTCTTCAAGCACCAGCGCTGTTGTAATAACCGGCTTCTCTTTAACGGTATTGACTCCATTCGCCAACGCGCCAATCGTCAGGATTAACCAGGACCAGTTTACGACCGACGAGTATGGCAGGGTGAAGACTTATGTTAACCCTGGAACATACAGCGTAACGGTTCAAGAATACTATAACATGTCTCCCAGCGTTAGAGCACAGTTCATCCAGTGGACTGATGGAACTCAAAAGACATCCATGTCTGTTAATGTTTCATCAGATTTAACGCTTTCAGCCAAGTATAAGCAGCAATACTTGGTCAGCATTGTTTTTCGAGACGCAGCCGGCATGCGAAACATAGTCCCCGACTCCGTAACGCTAGTAGGCCCAGACGGTGTTTCCAGAACGCTAACCGGCTATTCGTCGCTGTGGCTGGATGAAGGACGGTGGATAGTGTCCAGCATCCTTTGGCGGGGCGTTTCAGTCGAACTGGACGCTTACAGGACTTTCTGGGTTGACTCTCCCACGGAACATGCTTTTCGCTGCGCAATATATGATGTAAGCATAACCGTACAAGACATCCTGGGTTTTAAGACACCCTGGGCGCGCGTAAGGATGATGCTTCCTAACGGTGATGTTCTCGAGCAGAGCACGGATAGGACTGGTAAGACTATTTTCACCTCCGTCCCTAGGGGAAGATTCTACGTTTCAGTCACCAGCATGAATATCACAACTTCGTTGGATGGCGACGCCTCGATCAATAATGATTTAACAGTGGTTATTCTAGTGTCAAACGCCACGCTGATCGTAAGTATTCTGATCATCGTAACTCTAATATGCGTTGCCTACCTAAAAATGAGAAGGAGCAGGGGGCGCGCCAAGCCTTAAGAGAATATGCTGCTTAACAGTTTAGATTATCATCCTGTGTCCAAGTCGGGCCTGCCCGCCTGTGTCCAAGCCGGGCCTGCTCGCCTGCTTCATTTCTCCTTCCTAATTATCCTCCAGCCATCGCTTTCCCTCACTAAACCCATTTTCTTTTTAACCATGTTTCTTTTCACCATTACGCTTTCCAGAAAAGACTCGTCGTAGTGAACAATTATCCCGTCCTCAAGCACATCGTGCAGGAAAAAGTTAGGCTTTTCTAATTCCTCTAAGAACTCTTCTGGGAAATATCCGACGGCCCTCAGATTGCCTACCCTGTAAAGCCCGGATAGGCTCCTCCTCTCGAAAATGTTCTCGGGAAGATTCTCCGCTACTATGCACACATCTATGTCGCTCTCCTCAGTGAAGTCTCCCCTAGCGTACGAGCCGAAAAGCACGACGAGCCTCGGCTTAAGCTTTTCGACTTGACGTAGAAACTCCCTAACCTTCTCGTAGGCGATGTTCTTAAGTTTCTCCTTCGGCAACAATCTTCTTCGCCCCCTCGAAAATGGATTTCGCTAGGCTTATTGCCTGCTCAGCCTGTAGCCTTGTGAAATATCTCTTGGCGGGCCCGCTCGCAAAAGCATTGGCATACCTTGTCGGAATATAATACTGGTCCAGTATCTTAGCGTTTTCCTGAAAGGCTTTGAACCGCTCGTCTATCTTAATCAGCTCTTCGACCAGGTCGACAAGTGAGTGCGTCCTCCTTTCGACGCCGTAGTGATTTAAAGCCGCCTTGAGAGAAAGCTCAGCCGCCTGTTGCGCGTTAAAGCATACCTTTGACCATCTTCCGGTTTTAAACAGGTCTAAAGCAGACCCTAGGAAGTCCTCAGCATCCTCGATTAAATCTCTCGCCCTAGTCACCACGATCAGGAATAAGCCTGCTCTTCGATTTATCTGTTTCCTTCCCCCTTCCAAAAATCGGAGTTTCTTTAGACATTGCATTTTCGCGGATGAGGAAAAGCATGGAAAGATATTCGTGAACACGGGCCTACGGTGTTTTTAGCCTAGATGGTTTATTGCAACGCGGCGTGCTGCTCAGAGGTAGCTTTAATCGGCCATATTAATAGAGCCGGGTTCGCCTCGTCAAGTATCTTGGTTACGCTCTTCCTCTCAAGGTCTATTCTGCTTCCTACGGGTCTGCAAGCAAGCATGGTGGAGGCGTTGAGAGAGTAGGGGACAGCTATAGCCCTCATCGGGTCTATTGAGAGCGTGAAGCGGGGCTCATCTAAACGCGTTTCGAGCATCCTGGAGAGGTGGAGGGTGTAGCGAAACCTAGCGGCCCTGTGGCTCTCAACCGGGTCATGCTCGTCGAAGAAAGCCCAGTCTCCAGCCTGAAAGTCGAGCACATGGATGTGGAAGCCCCTCGCGCCGCTGAAAACTATAATTATGTTGCTATAGTTCTCCTCGACGAGTTCGCAGATCCTGACTGTGTACTTCTTAACGATCTCTAGGCACTCGTAGCAGACCCATGTCCTGGGGTGCTCGTGGCTATCTATCCCTCTAAACAGGGAGTTGTCAACGTCGACAACATACTCTCCGCCAATAGGGTAGGCATGTCTTGCTTCGCTCTTCAGCCCAACCCTCTCAGGGAAAAGGTAGTCTAGGACGCTCATGTAGACGCGCGTCGGAGCATACTCGGCGCAGAGCCTCCGCAAAGCCACCAGGTTTACCCTGTTTCTCAGCGTGTTCAGCTTTACAAGTCTTCCTTCACGAATAGCTATTCTAATGTGCTTCCGGCTCAGCTCCCACGGGAACAATGGGGGCGGGCTCAGGTTCTCATAGTATTGTTTAACCAGGTCCCGGCGCGTCTGCAATCCCACCCTCCCCCAGGATGAAAGGCGCCTCCCCGTAGGGAAGGTGTGGAGCGTCGAAAAGGTATGCGACCCGGGTGTTCTCCTTCCCCTTCCTCAGGAATAGACGGTAGGTGCTTGCATGCGCGACGACGTTTCCCCCGGCCGGCTTGTTCGGGTCTCCGAAGAACTGGCCAAGATTAGTGACAACCTGGTTAGTAACAACGACGGCTAGGTTAAGGGCCTCGGCAAGCTTAAGCAGCTTGTGGACGTGACTGTTAAGCCTCTGCTGCCTTAGGGCAAGGGCTTCCCTGCCCAGGTACTCGCCTCTAAACTGGCTGGTCAGGGAGTCTACTATGATCAGTCTTATTGGACGCTGGCTGCATATCTCCCAGGCCTTGTCTACTAAGAGAACCTGGTGGTCGGAATTGTAGACCCTGGCGTAAATAATGTTCTTAAGACCCTTCTCGGCTTCCAGCCTGTGCTTCTTGGCTATCTGCACAATCCTCTCAGGCCTGAAGGTCCCCTCAGTATCTATGAATAACGCGCCGGCCTCCAACCCGCCCTTATCCTTGGGAAGCTGGACGGTAACGCACAGGGTGTGGCAGAGCTGGGTCTTCCCGGTTCCGAATTCTCCGACCAGCTCCGTCATAGCCTGGGTTTCAACTCCACCGCCAAGCAGGGAGTCTAGGCTCTTGCTTCCAGTCGTGATCTTCTGGGCGAGCTGCCTTCTCTTCAAAACCTCGTCGGCGGTGACAAGGCTTATCTTCACGAGCTCCCTAGCGGCCTGAGATATTTTCAGCGCGGTATCGTAGCCTATCCCAGTTGCCTCGGAGAGCTCGAAGGCTGTTGCAACAGCAAGAGACTCAACGGTCACATACCCTGCTTCCCTGAGCTTCCTGGCTGTTGCAGGCCCAACACCCTCAATATCCTCAAGCGAACACTCGCTTAACATTCCTGCGAAAAACCCTGTAAACCCTTCTTTTAAAGATGGGGGGAGGCAAACGCTTGAGGGAGAGGGTTGAGTGAAAGTGATTAAAGCGCGCGCAGAAGATGCTAAAAATTAGAGCAAAAATCGTAGTACCTGCTGCAAATCTCGCCTCGAGCCCAAATAACAACACTAGGGCTGGTACTATTATCGTGCCTCCAGCTAACCCCACAATGGACAAGATAGAAGGCGAAGCTGCAGCGAGCATAGCAAGCAGTATTGCGATGCTGATCTCCATGCTCTTTGCGCTACAACCGACATAGTCTTATTAAAAGTTTTATTTCAAAACGACATGCTTTTAAGAATATCTGGTAATGTAGTTGTGTGTGGCACGCGCGCTTATGTTGTCAACGCGCGATTAACAATTCTGATATCTGGTGGCATTTATAACTAATAAATGTCATAAAAATTTATTTTATATTTTCAGGTTCCCATTTACGCCGTTCCGGTCTGCTGTGTCTCAGCTGAGGTTGGGGCTAAGTTTCTCCGGACTCGCTTATGGGTTTGGTCTCAGCCTTCTCCTGAACAGCCTTCGATGCCTTATATTCCTTCCAAGCCTTTATCGCCTCCGCAAAGCTCTTCCCAGACCTTATCTGGTCTCTAACGAAGATATTCATCTCAGTTAGTTTGCGTGGTTTCCTGACTTGTCTTGGCGCTGCTGCTTTCATAGTTTTCATAGACGCGATAAGCTGCTTCTGCATCTCGATCATCTGCTTCTGCGCATCGATCATCTGTCCCATGTTCTTAGTGGTTGATTTGAGTTCGCTGCGGATCTCCTTAAGATAGCCCGACATCTGTGTCAGACTTCTCTCCAGTCGCTCGACCTCTCTCTTTAATGCGGACTCGGTTATTATCTTAACCGCCTTTTTCGCCAATTCTATCACGTTAAGTTGGGCAGGCTTATTATATAGCTTTTTGTGTTCGCTATTAACATTATTTTATAAATATTGAATACTTAAGCTCGATATTAAACAACTTTACGGTTACAGAGGTTTTTCGATTCTCAATAAGGGTGGGTATTGCCAACTTTTTTAAGCCTGCGGCCCCTATACTAGTAAGTCGTTTTTCACCTGTGCCCGAAAACAGGCTTAGGCCTATATGGTTCTTCCAGATGTCTGATCTCGTCCTCCGAGAGCCTAACTTCCAAAGCCTCAACGGCTTCCTCAACGTGTTCAGGCCTCGTTGTTCCTATTATCGGGGATGTAACTCCCTTGTGATACAACCAGGCTAGAGCTATCTGAGCTGGCTTCAACCCTTTTTCATGCGCCATCTCCACAACTCTTCCCACTATCTCAGCGTTTTCAGGCGGCTCTATGTACGTCTTGTAGTCAGGAGTGTTGGGCCTCAGCCTGTCGATATCGGACTCGGTTACGACCAGCCTACTCTCCTTCAAGTACTTTCCAGAGAGAACTCCCGCTGCAGTTGGGCTCCACGGTATCAAACCTATTCCCTCGCTCTTGCACAGGGGGATCATTTCCCTCTCCTCCTCTCTATACAGGAGGTTGTATACGTTCTGCATGCTTATGAACCTCTCATACCCGTGTTTATCGCTGACATGCAGCGATTTCGCGAACTGCCATGCCCACATGCTTGATGCCCCTATGTACCTCACCCTGCCCTGCCTAACCAAATCCGTAAGCGTCGACAGGGTTTCCTCGATCGGCGTCTCGTAGTCCCACCTGTGTATCTGGTAGAGGTCAATGTAGTCCGTGCCCAGCCTTCTCATCGACTCTCCAGCCTGATGCATGATGTGTTTTCTCGAGAGGCCTCTTTGGTTCGGCTTTTCCCCCATGGCTCCAAAAACCTTAGTTGCTATGACAACGTCTTCCCTAACGTCCTTCAAGACCTCCCCCAGTATCTCTTCGGACCTCCCGCGCGAGTAAACGTTAGCGGTGTCGAAGAAGTTTACGCCTAGGTCTAAAGCCTTGTTGATTACTTTCCTAGCGTCCTCTATCTCAACCATCCACCCCCTAGCGTTTCCAAAAGACATACAGCCTAAACATACCCTTGAGACTTTCAACCCCGAGGATCCAAGCCTAACATATTCCATTTTAGCTCACCGGAAAAAAGCGGTAGCTGTCTTAAGCTTTTCCCGAAACAAGCGCGGCTAAGGCTTATTATAAACGCTGGGGAACACCTGTGTAGACTACTTCATCCAATCCTCTGAAGTGTTCCTCTCTAGCAATTATTTTAGCCTTCAGGATTCTTCCAGTGGCCAGCATGATTCCGTTTGTTAGAATAGGCTTTTTAAGCCCCCTGCCTTCGCGTTCTCAGAAAGCTCTCAGTAGGCTCCCGCCGCCAAGTTCAACTCCGTATCAATCTCCTTTACGGTACTGTTCATCTAAATGAAGCCTTTCAATAACCTCGTCGTAGCTTTTCAAGCCCATACGTTTCTTTAATGCTTCTAACGATCTTAGGTTGCAGCGCTTAACCTGTATGGTGTGCGTCATACTACCATAAATTATAAGTTTTTTCGCTGGCACTGGTAATGAGCAGACTGTTTACGAGGGTGGAAAAGCTTACGCCCAAACTCGTGAAAAAGTGTGCTGGCGCGTGTGCTTAACTATGAGGACGCGTGCTGGCTGCTTATTGCACGCTATTGTTCTAATGTTTAAATAGTAGTACTGTACTACTTTAATCATGCAGCTTGTTTCGGTAACTAGAAAAGGACAGGTGACAATACCTGAAGAGGTTAGGAGAAAGGTTGGAATACGGTTAGGTACTAAACTGCTTGTCGACAGTATAGGGAAGGAGTATGTTTTGATGAAGAAGGTTGAAATGGCTCGGTCTATGGACGAGTTGCAGAGGATTGGAAGGAAACTTGCGAAGCAACAGGGGTTAACCCCCGGCGAGATCCGGAAAGAGATAGAGAAGATCAGGGCGGAAATATGGAAGAAGAAATATGCCAGACGTTATGGTGGATAGCAACGTTATTTACTCGGGTCTCGTTTTTAAAGGCAAGCCGGCCCGAGTGTTGAAAGCAGTTTTAGACGGAAAAATGCGGTTGATTATCCCCGAAGACCAGCTTGAAGAATTATACGTTTTATTCAGAAGAAAATCACCGAGTTCCCTATATTTGTTTGAAGCATACCTTTCGCTACAGCATGTAAAAATAGTTTCAGCGGAGAAATATCTGAGGAAGATTAAAACCGCTTTAAAATTAACTAGGGATAAGAAGGATGCGCCATACATAGCGTGTGCACTCCTGATTAAACCCAAGTATCTTGTCACTGGCGATAAGGATTTCCAAACCGAAACCATAAAGCGGAGACTAAACATTCTCACGCCGGGGGAGTTTTTAACAATCATTGAAAGAGGGTAGGTTAGCGCGCGCTTTGAAGAAATAGAAGTATTTACACCTTAAAACACTAGTAAACTAACTTACGGGATGGCGATAGCGCGCGCTACGCTAAGGAATACTTTGAGCATTAGATACTTTTCATAGAAAGGTTTAATTATCATCGGTAGCGGCAACATACGCGTGGAGAAAACAAATCAGGGTTTTCACGGAGACCCGGGGAAACCCGGTTTTAGAAACGTTTACGCGATGGGGCTTGTAAGCTTCTTTACTGATGTTTCAACGGAAATGGTCACGGGCTACTTGCCTGTCTTTATAGTTCGGGATTTAGGTGGGACGAAGACAATTCTTGGACTGATCGAGGGAGCCGGAGAGCTTGCTAACAATTTTTTTAGAATGGTAAGTGGTTTTCTCTCAGACAGGCTTGGAAAGAGAAAGCCTTTAGTATTCGCGGGCTATGCTTTTTCAACGGTTTCAAAGCCTCTTTTCGCGGTTTCAGCAACACCAGTGGACGCGCTTTCAGTCAGAGTTATGGATAGAACAGGCAAGGGGATAAGAACTTCTCCGCGTGACGCTCTTCTCAGCCAATCCGTAGACGAGAAGACAACGGGGAAGGCTTTTGGACTTCACCGAACCCTTGACCAGCTGGGCGCTATTCTTGGACCTCTGCTCGCAACTATTCTTTTACCTTTAATCGGGCCAAGGCTTCTTTTCATAGCCTCTTTCATACCCGGCGTAATTGCCCTGCTTATTCTATGGTTTTTCGTAGTGGATGTGAAAACTGCTCCTAGAAGGTCGCAGCTTCTTAAAGGAGCGTCTAGAGTCATGAACAGCGACTTTCTCCTCCTCCTAGCAATACTAGCCGTATTCGGGGTCGGATGCTACGATTTTTCATTCATACTTGTTCGCTCCGCTGAACTGGGGTTTACTCCTGATCTAGTGCCTCTGGTCTACATGGCGATCAACCTGTTTCATACTGCCGTGGGGTATCCTGCCGGGGTTCTTTCCGACAGGATTGGGAGAGAGCCTCTTCTCTCGACTTCTTTTCTGCTTTTCTCATTGACTTCTTTAGTCTTCGCCTATTCCAGCGGGCTTTATGCAATTGTTTTGCTTATTGTTTTCTACGGCCTTTATTTCGGAATATATGAAACAGTGTCGAGGGCACTAGTCCCAAAGTATGCTCCTTCAGAACTCAGAGGAACAGCCTATGGGCTATTCTATATCGTAGTGGGTTTGGCAAATTTAGCAGGTATGTCGCTAGTAGGGTTTATTTGGGATAACGCTGGTAGAACTCAAGCCTTTACCTACAGCATGCTCACTGGAATTATCGCAACGATTTTAGCTTGTTTCCTCGTCATCAGGTCAAGAAGAAACTTGGCAAAGAAAACCTTGCTCGCTAGGCCTGGAGAGAAGACTAGTTAAAATCGTTTGCAATCTTGTAGCGCGCGCTATGATGCTCGAAAAAATAGAATTAAACAAATAACTTAAGACTAGGAAGTGTACTTCTCGGGTCGGTTTAGGTAGAGGGGCTGGGTAGAAAGCTATTAGATGAAGCAAGGGTTTTCGCCTCTTTCTTGGAAAAGGAAGAGCGCGTCCATTGGCTGTATCTCAAGTTGGAGAAAGGTTTAAGTATTCCAACTAAGGTATAACTTTTGGAAACCATGGTTGAACTCAGGGTGAAAGTTGGAGAAAAAGGGCAGATACTCATCCCGAAAGTGTTTAGAGACAGGTATGGGATAGTGGAGGGAGACAAGGTTTCGATTGAACCCACTTCCGAAGGCATCTTGATAAGGGGAAAACCCTCTCCAGAGGAAATAATGAAAAGGCTTGAGGAGCATGTTGAAAAGATTAGAAGGATGGGGGTTTCCGGCCCGAAGCTGGGAGACCTAAGTAGGGTCTATTTGGAAATGGAGTTCGAGGAGAATACTAGTTGAAAGCCTTTCTAGATTCTTGCTTCCTCATATACTTGAACGCTATGGTGGATGATGAAAGAAGGCTAGTAGAAGAGCTGTTCAGAAGACTTCTTGAGGAACAGCTGTTTACGAACATGCTTGTGGTAGATGAGGTGCTTTACGTATCGAGAAAGTACCGAGTGTCTTATGAGACAACTTTAGATTTCTTGAAAAACATGGTGCTGCCCTACGCTGAAGTCCTGCCCGTTGAAGAGGAGGATTTTAAGCCTGCTGAAAAATACTTGTTAAAGTACGGTTTGAAACCCTCTGACGCTATACACTTGGCAACGATGGAGAAAGCCGGAGTAAGAAATATAGTTTCTGAAGACAGGGAGCTCGACAAGGTTAAGGAGATTAAAAGAATCTGGGTTACTTCCAATGTTGAAAAATAGTGATTATTCTTCAGGAAGCCAGTGTTTCCACGCATACTTTTCCGGTAATATTGGTGAAGGCGTGGAACATGCAGGAGTCTAGAAGAAAGGCTCTGAAGAGGATTGGGCGCGTCGTTGAACTACTTCAGCACATTCTCCCGCTTTTTCCCACGTTTGGAGACTAGGGACGCTACTCCTGCAACCATCATGGTGAACAGGCCTATGAGCGCTACGATACCGCCCACCACCCATCCTCCAAGGATTGATGGAACAGTTGTCTTCTCCCGCCATTCTAAGACTGCGTTTACGCTTACGCTCTCATCAACGTCTTTCAAAGGGTTTTCGGCGACGAAGTAAAGTATTGACTTCGCTTGGCTCTCCGTGAGCGGGACGTCGAAACCCACCGTTTCAACGTTCTTCCGCTCAAATATGGCGGTGTAGTTTTCATCGGCAAGCCAATTCCAGTAGTTAGAGTAATCCATCACGTATAAGTTGAACCTTTTTCCACTAGTCTCCGTCGCGTTGCCCCTTATCCTGAAATCCCTAGCCTCCTCGATTAGAAACGGCGGGGAGGAACTCACGTACTCCGAGCACTCGGTCTTCAGGGTTTTTTCAGTCCAGCTGATCGTCGAGTCGACGAGTACAATCGGCCTCAACCCGGCGCCCGACTCCTCAACCACGAAGTAGAACGAGTTGGGGAGGGCTTCCTTCGAAGCTATTGAGAAGCTGAAGCTGGTTGAATTCTTCTCCTTATCCTCGTAGAAAGCCTTGTAGGCTATGCCCGCCTGCCACAGGCCGTAGTTAGCGTCGTCGAAAACGTAGAAGTTGAACGGTCTCGGCGGGGATGATTGCTCCACGGCGCTTCCAGCCACCACGAAGTCCTTCCCGCCTCCGGGGAAGAATGCAGCCCCCAGGCCTACAGCGTGTTTTAAAGGGGGTTCAACGCTTAGAACCTGCTTAACGAGCAGCCTGCTGTTCGACTTCCACCCGGCTGAAACGTTCAGGGTCTCACCGTCAACCAGCACCCGGCTTCTCAGCTCCCAGCTGGTTTTCGCAGGCGGCGTTACTGCGATAACGATCCCCGCCGCGAGAAGAATTAAGCCTGCTGTGAAAGCCGTTTTCGGCAGACTCATTCAATCACACCCCTGTTAATATGGGATTTAAACATGTTCTTAAGTTTTCTCCTTCATATCAAAGTATTCAATACTTTAGATAAGCGTGTCGCGCCGCCGATTAGCCTCGCTTCTAATTAAGCTTTCAACCATCCCTAGTGTGACTTGAGGCTCCAGCAGGGGTTAGCGGCCTGCCGCTGTCTTTCCATCTCCCCGCGTCTCTCTGTTAGAAGCCACGCGGCTAACCCTGTAATGATTACTGCCACTCGAGGATGACGAACACGATGAGAAAGGGTTCTTCGGTGGAGTGCGTCCCGCGCGCAGGCTTAAGAAAGAGTTGGGCTTCCGCCCGGTTAAGCCGTCTGGGAAGCTAGTCTATTCCCCGGTAGACCTCCGGGTTCAAAAGATGCAGCGGCTTCTCCCCGTCGAGGAATCTGAACAAGTCTTCAACAATCATTTTTGACTGTCTTTCAACAGTCTCCTCAGTGTTTCCGCCGATGTGAGGCGTCACGACGACGTTTTCAAGCCGCAGGAAGGGGTTTGAAGAGTCGACGGGCTCGTTCTCCTGCACGTCTAGCGCTGCGCCGGCTATTCTACCCTGTTTAAGGGCTTCAAGCAGGGCTGAGTCGTCAACCGTCCCGGGCGACGAGGTGTTAACCAGTATTGCTGAGGGCTTCATCATAGATATCTCCCTCTCCCCGATAATGTGGTATGTTTCACCCGTGAGCCTCACGTGGAGTGTTACGATATCAGCCTGGCTTAACAGCTGCTCCAGGCTGACCCTGCTCCCGTTGACCGAGGCTATCTTCTCCTCAGGCACGTACGGGTCGTAGACCAGTATTGACGCGCCGAAGGCCAGCAGGATTCTCGCAACCCTGGTCCCTATGTCCCCCAGCCCTATTACCCCAACTTTTTTACCACATATCTCCCTCCCCTGTAAAGCGTTGTAAAGCTCCTGGAAATCCCTATCCGTCTCGTAGGCCACGCCCATGGCCAGCCTCCGCTGAGCGTGGACGATTCTTCTTAGAAGCGTGAGCATCAGGCCTATCGTGAGCTCAGCCACTGCCTGCGAGTTCCTCCCAGGCGCGTGCACCACGGGTATTCCTTTCGCCGTGGCGGCTGCCACGTCAACCGCGTACGGGGTTCCTCTGCACGCTGCGATGAGCCTCAGGCTCGTCCTGTTCACGATGTCGGCTGTCACCTGGTCCGCCTCAACCACGAGTATTTCAACCATGTTCCTGTTGATCTTCTCTATAAGCTCGTCTCCGAGGTAGATGCGCCCAGTCTTCCTCCAGTCCTCGTAGATTACTTCAACTCTCTGCGAAAGCTTTTCAAGAGCCTCCTTCGTGAAGGATGCTGTTATCAAGCATTTCGGCTTCCCCATAGCGTGCCGCACCCCGTTCACGGGCTTCCCTTAGCGTAGGGGAGCCACCACATTCTCGTCTTCTCCCTTATCTTGTTCACGCATATTTGCCTAATGTTAACCATCTCTAGAAGCCCGTATCTGGACGAGTGTCTCCCAAGCCCGCTTTGCTTTACTCCGCCCCAGGGCGCGTGTGGAAAAGTTACTGCGACATCGTTGATCCAGACTATTCCCGACTCAATCTCCCTCGAAAGCCTGACAGCCTTCTCCTCGTCCCTCGTCCAGACGGAGGCTCCTAAGCCGTATTTCGTGGAGTTGGCGATTTCAACCGCCTGCTTCTCGTCTCGGAAAGACGCCACGGGCGCGACTGGCCCGAAAACCTCCTCAGTCATCACTCTCATGCGGAGGTTAACGTTCGTGACCACCGTGGGACTGTAGAAGAAGCCTTTCTTCAACTCTTTCGGCGGCGACCCGCCGCACAGGACTCGGGCTCCCGCGGAAACAGCCTGCTTCACTGCGCGCGACACGTGTGAACGCTGCTCCCTGCTTATCAGTGGCCCAATGTCGGTAGACGGATCGAAGCCGTTTCCAACCCTGAGCGATGAAGCCTTTTCAACGAACTTTTCCACGAAGCCGTTGAAAACGCTTTCCTGCACAAGTATCCTTTTAGCGGAGACGCATATTTGACCTGCTCCGAAAAACCTGCCGTACACGGCTCCGTTAACCGCCTCCTCAATGTCAGCGTCCTCGAAAACTATGAATGGGTCGCTGCCCCCGAGCTCCAGCACAGTCCTCTTCAACCCTTTAGCGCAGTTTAAAGCGACTTTAAGCCCAGCCTCGTTTCCACCTGTGAAAACGACGGCTTTCACGCCTGAGCCCGCCAGCAGCTCGCCGACCCTCCCGCTGCCCTGCACAAGGTTAAGCACGCCCCGCGGCAGCCCCGCTTCCTCGAAAAGCCTAACTATTTTCTCGCCGACCATAGCTGTTAGGGAGGAGGGTTTGAAGACCACGGAGTTTCCCGCGGCTATCGCCGGCATGATTGTCTGAATCGGGATTAGGAAGGGCCAGTTCCAAGGCGATATTACTGCAACGACGCCGAGCGGCTCGAACACGATTCTGAACTCATAGTTCCCCGGTTGCGGGAAGTCTACAACCCGGGTCTCGTCCTTCAGCATCTGCACCGTCTCCGCCGCGTAGTAGTCGGCGTACATCTGAGCCCCCATAACCTCCATGTTGGATTCAACAAGGGGTTTACCGTTCTCCAGTGTTATCACGCTCGAAATCTCGTCAACATTATCCATCATTGCTTGCCCCACTCTCTTCAGAAGCTCAGCCCTCTGCTCCACCGGTGTGCGGCTCCACTGGCGGAAGCCTTTCTTCGCCGACTCGAGGGCAGCTTTCAAATCGGATGCTCTGACGCTCGCCACCTTATGCGTCACCTCCTCCGTGGCGGGGTTTATCTTCAGGATTCTCTCCCCGCTGGGCGTCAGCCATTTGCCGTCGATGAACGAGCGGACTATGTTCAACGCGTGAAAGAAACGCTTCCACGTTATTTAAGTTTTAAAAGGATGTTGGTTGCGAACCGAATAAAAGTTAAATATTGGAAAAACAGAATGTAGAAAAGTATGCCTACTAAGGAGCAGGTGTTCAATTCGCTCGACGAGGTTAGGAGGAAGTTTGAAGACCCCGGCGTCAAGGAGAAGTTTAAGGGTTTCAAGAGGGATATTCAGTTCAAGTTTCCCGACCTGAATGCCGAATACGTTCTCAGCATTAGTGAAGACGCTACAGCAACCCTTAAAGAGGGTTCTGTCGAAAAGCCGAGCGTAGTGGTGGAGACGGATAGTGCGACTTTCCTCGGTATAAGGAATAGGACGATAAGCGCGATGCAGGCCTATACTTCTGGAAGGTTGAAAGTGAAGGGCGTTATGCCCGACTTGTTGAAGCTTCAAAAACTCCTGTGAGCTTCACAGCATCATCGTCCTGAATAATTCCCGCCCTACTTCGACAGCGGATTCCGGAAGGCTTTTAGGCAGCCCCGTGGCCTTCGCGAGCAAGTATATTGTTGAAGCCTTCTCAAGGAGCAGAGCCTTATGGAGAGCGTCCTGGAGATTCTTGCCGCATACAACGGCACCGTGGTTCGCGAGCAGAACAGCGTTTCTCTGAAGCAAGCCGTTTGCAACATTCGAAGCCAGCTCCTCTGTCCCAGCCATCGCGTACTCGACAGTCGGAACATTCTCCCCGAGAAAAGGGATCAGCTCCTCGAGGAAAGGCGGTATAGTCTCGTGCAGCGAGGCAAGCGCCGTCGCATGCACCGAGTGGAAATGGATTACGGCACCTACGTCAGGCCTTTTCAAGTATATTGAGAGATGCATCCCTGTTTCAACCGACGGGTTTCTCCTACCCTGAACCACCTCTCCAGCCCCGTTTACAACCAGCGTGTCGCTAGCCTTTATCTGGTAACGCGGAACCTGGCTGGGTGTGACGACATACCTGTCGGCGAGCCGCGTCCTAGCGCTGACGTTCCCCTCATGATCCAGCACGTACCCAATCCTGTAAAGAGTCCTAATAGTTCTCGCAACCTTTTCCCTCGCCGACTTTAAAGAATCCATTTTTTCACGTAAGGCTTCGCAGCCTCCCGTATATAAGTCTCCACCTCCTGTAGTCAGCCTGATAATCTTCAGAGCCTGGAGACGGGTTGACAGTCCTCAGCTCAACCATTCTTTCAACAATGCTCCTCGGGCTTTCAGACTCTAGAAAGGACCAGCATGCGACAGACGCCCCGATAGCGCTCGCCCTCCGCTCCAAGGGTGTTGAGACGGGCGTCGCCAAAACGTCAGCCAGCATCTGGATGAGGATACTGCTTTTCGACAGGCCGCCTGAGGCGAACACGGGTGTTCCAACCCGGGGGTAAACCTGCTTCATCTGGTCCAGGTTGTCCCTGCACGCGAAAACAATGTTCTCGTAGCATGCTCTCGCTATATCCCCTGCTCCAGGCTTTTCCCCAATCATCAGCGAGGGCAGGATTATCGCTGCTGGAAGCACCTCCGTAAGCCTCTTAGCATCCATTATCGACGGTCCCAGGAAGGCTAGGACGCTCCGGCTTCCCCTCGGGGCTTTCCCCGCCAGCTCGTCGAAACGCTCATAGTCAACACCGTCTTCCCTCGTAAGCATAAGCACGGAGGATGCGAGCCAGTCTAAGACTATTCCGCAAACTCCGGCGTTACTCTCCAGCACCCAGAGGCCGTCGAGCGGGAAGCATCCGGTCCACATTCGTTTCTCCTCGTCTACACGCGGCTCCGGCATCACGATTTGCAGCGGGCAGGTTGAACCCAGCGAGACGTATGCCTGGCCTTCTGAGAGCGCTGTTGACCCGATGCCGGCGCACTGCGTGTCACCCGCACTCATGACTACGGGAGTCCCCAGGGGTATTCCGGTGGCTTTACTGAACTTCTCAGTCGGATAGCCGGCTAGCTGGCCGAAGCCAGTGACCTCCGGCAGTTTTTCAAGCCCCACGCCGGCGGCTCTACACATTTCCTCGCTCCATCTCCTCCCGCGTACGTCGAACAGGAAGGTTCCCGAAGCCTGCGACGGTTCTTCAGCAGGCTTGCCAGTCAGCATGAAATACAGCCAGCCGTTTATCGTCGTGAAAAACTCTGCAGCGTTGAAAACCCCCGGGTCATTCTCAACAAACCATCTTATCCTGCTTCCCGAGAAGAGGAATGAAGGATATAGGCCTGTGATACGGTACGCGTCCTCACCGATCGAGCCCGCGAAAAAATCGCCTACTTCAAAACCCCTTGCATCCATATTGGGGCAAAGCGCCAGCGTCCTCGCTCCACGTCCTATGACGGCCGTCGTAAACCTTTGTCCAGTCGTCGTAATCGCGGAAACCCCGGGTTCAGCATGCTTCGCGCAGTCAGCCGCCGTGCTGCAGACGGAGAACCATAGTTTATCAGGGTCCAGCTCAACTATATACGGGCGATCCGGGAAAGGCAGCCTGGTTTCCAACGGGCGGGTGGAGGAGTATGTTACGCGTCCTGATTCAGATATTAGCCTGGAGTGGACTGCGCGCGTAGTCAGCTCTATGACTAGAACGCATTCCTCCATAAGGCTCCTTAAGACAAGCCTCTATAAAATCTTTTAGCATGACGAGTGCGCTAAGGGTTTCAACACTACGGTTAAACAGATAAGGAATGTAGAGCTGTTTTAACCTCTTCCTCCCCGCCTGCTTCTCCTCCTGCTGCTGGAGCACAGTTCCTCCGCGAGCCTCTCCCCCTCTCTCGTCAACACGTATTGAGAAGTCTGCCTGCTCCTCCTCTCATACTTGGCCCTGACTATCCCGGCTGCTTTCAGAACAGCCAGATGGTATGCCAGCAGCCCCCTTTCAACCCCTGTTTCCCTGGCGAGCCTGTTGAACGAGACTCCCGGCTGCCTGCGGATGGCTAGGAAAGCGTTCAGCCTTATCTCATTATCTAGTGCCCTGTAGAGCCTGAGCCGCCGCCTTGCCTCTTGGATGCTCATACCCCGTGTCTCAACGGGCTTTCAGGTATAAAAATCTTTACCTGATAAAACCCAGCGCCTTGCAAACCCTGTATCTTTCAGCCAGCTTAACCACGACGTCGCGCACCGTTGGGAAGACGTTTCCACTCGAACCACCCACGGCGTAAACATGCCCGAAGACGGCGAGGTGAGTCATGTAAACGTCAGTCAGGTAGCTTGCGGAGCCACCGTACAACGGGTGGTGCACGTGCTCCACCAGGACCCTTAGCTTAGGCGCGATCCTCCTGTTGCCGTGGAACTGTGTGAACTCCGTGGCAGTGCCCCATGATTCAACGTTGATGAAGACAAGCTCCACATCCCCCTTGGAGAGCAGCGCCTCCTCAACCAGAGAGGGCGCTACTTCGCCGGGGAAATCGTCCTCAGGTATCAGCGCAACCATGCCCATTGATGCCAGCCTGCTTTTCAAAACCCTCCTCTGCCTCAGCCCCCTGCCGGCGGCGCCTAAAAGCACAATAATAATGCTTGTCTCCCTAATCTTTTTCTCAACCCTCCTCCTCGCGGAGCGTATTTCAGCCAGAATCCTGCTCGGCCTACTCATAGCCTTACTCATAATTCCTCAAGCATTTTTAAGGAGCAACGTGTTTCCAGCGCGCGGGCCGTTTTAAAGAGTTGCTTTACTCTCCACGTCCCTGGTTAAACCGGCATGCTTATCTGAAAGCAGGAGTATTAATGTTCTGCGTGAAGCAGGAGTATGGATGCCAGCCGGCTGTCCCTGTTGAAGAAGATTGTCGACAGCTACATGGGGAAGGTCCCGGGCCTCAGGCAGCATTGCGACAAGTGTCTCAGAACGGAGAGGTGGGGTGGAAGCGTTGTCCTGATGGTTGTCGACGCAGCCTTCACCTCCATAGGCTTAAACTATTTCACCGCCGTAGTCCCGAGGGTTGAAGAGTTCAACAGGCGTTTCGTGGAGACGGGGAGAATGAGAAGCCTGAGGCAGCTTTCCAGAGCTAATCTCAGCGAGCTGAGGAAAGTGTGGAGGAACAGGCGGTCCTGGGCTATTGCCAAGAGCATCGCCTCCCACCTGTCTACCATAAGCATGGATGATAAAACTGCTTTAAGATCCTGGGCTGGCAACGCTAGTCTAGAGAATTGGAGGAAAGACCCTGTGGGCAGGATAAGGGGCGTCGGCCTAGTTACGTTTCAATACTTGAGGATGATGGGCGGGATAGACACGGTTATGCCCGACAAGATTGTTAAGAGGGTTGTGAACAGTATTTTGACGGAGGCTGGCTGCGAGCCCGTGGAGGATGATTTCAAATTCATAAATACGGCTGAGCAGGTTGCGCTGAGCTGCGGGTACAGGCCGATAGAGCTCTGCTGGATGACCTGGCTGGTTCAGAGGGAGGGGAGCCTTATGAGGATGGAGAAGTATTCTGGGCTGCTCTCAAGGATTTAGCGGTTTGAAAAAGACGTGCGAACAGCTTATATTTAGGGCTGGCGGCTATTCTCCAGCTTGAAAAACAGGAAGACGGATTCCGAGGCGACGCTTCAAGATTTGAAAAACCGTGTTAAAGCCTTCGTCTCCAGAAGAGGCTGGGAGAAGTATCACAACCCTAAGGATCTTGCTGAAGCAGTATGCGTCGAGGCAGCGGAGCTGCTCGAGGTCTTCCAGTGGTCCACGGTCGAGGAGGCTTCAGCCTGGAGGAATGATGCTTCGAAGATGGAGAGCATTAGAGAAGAGTTGGCGGATGTTTTAATCTACTGTTTAAGCATGGCTAATGCTCTAAGCATAGACGTGTCTGAAGCCGTGTTCAGAAAGCTTGAGAAGAACGAGGAGAAATACCCGGCGGAGAAGTATTTCGGACGCGCCCGGTGAAAAAAGCGTGCGCCACCTTAATAAGAGCGGAATGAGACTGTTGTGTGGAGGACAAGGGGCGGGGACAGAATGAGTTGCAGGAGGAAGTCGTGGCGGGAGAAGCTTGCTGACAAGAATGGTCTGCCGAAAATCCTGAGGCTTGAGAAGAACTTCCCCTGTTATAATGCTGTGCGTAAAATGGGTGCTGAAGCCGGCGACAGGATTGTTCTCGCCAACCCGAGCGAGGTTGTCGAGGTTATGAGGAATATTCCAGAGGGCAGGCTAGTCACGATCGTCGAGATATGTAGGAAGATAGCTGGGAAGCACAGGGTTAAGGCTTGCTGCACCCTTACGACAGGCATCTTCATAACGATAGCTGCGAACGCTGCTGAGGAGGCTGTGAGAGAAGGGGGGAACCTGGGTATTCCCTACTGGCGTACGCTGAAGGCAGGCGGCTTCCTGAACGAGAAACACCCCGGCGGCGCTGAGAACCATAGGAGACTCTTGGAGAAGGAGGGCTTCACGGTTGTTCGAAAAGGCAGTAAGCTGGTTGTTAAAGACTATGAGAAACACTTGGCTGAATTATAGCGTGCGCTTAAGCGTAGACGGTCGGTTTCCCAAGGACCCTATGTTTATATTAATCCGGCTCGCGATAAATGTTTATGAGCCAGACTCCGCAGGTGTTTGAAGAGGAGGTTGTGAAGAAGGTTTCCATCAAATACTTGCTTTATCTTCCTAGAGACTATAACAGGAAGCCTGGTGTCAAGTGGCCCGCGATCCTTTTCCTGCATGGAATGGGTGAGAGGGGTGATAATCTTGAGCTCGTCAAGAAGCACGGGATCCCGAAGATCGTTGAGAAGAAGAGAAGCTTCCCTTTCATCGCTATTTCGCCGCAGTGCCCGTCGTACTCCATGTGGCCGATGATGGTGGATGAGCTCCGCGACCTGCTGCTGGACGCTTTGAAACGCTACCGTATTGACGAGACGCGCGTCTACCTGACTGGGCTGAGCATGGGTGGTTTCGGAGCCTGGCACCTGGCCTCCACCTATCCTGAGCTCTTCGCCGCCGTTGTCCCGATTTGCGGAGGCATGTTTCCCGACGAGAAGTTTCAAGAAAGGATCAGGGCTTTGAAAGACATTCCCATCTGGATTTTCCACGGGGCTAAGGATGAGCTTGTGCCCGTTGACAACTCGAAACAGCTTTACGAGACTCTTAAGAAGAACGGTGGGAAAGTGAAGCTCACGATTTACCCTGACCTAGGTCACGACTCTTGGACAGTCACCTACGATAACCCTAGGCTCTACGAGTGGCTGCTTAAACAGAGGAAACGCCGGCCTGGGAAAACCCGTTAAACCGGTGAAGCCGGGGAGTCCAGCCGCCTTCCCCGTTCAGCCTCCTGGCAACCCTGTTTTTCCAGTTCTCTGAAGAGGGAAACTTTTTAAAATAGTTTCCCCGTATTGAGCACGATAATAACAGGGGAGACGTGGATAAGAATCAAAGGGATTTTCAGGATTTTGAGCCTCCCAGGCTTGTTGAAAGAGACCTCAGGGTTGAGCCCGTTCTTCCAGTGAGGAGAACCATATCGATAATTGGACCTAGGAGAGCCGGTAAGGCTTTCCTCATGTTTCAAACCATAAGGGGTCTGCTGGAGGGCAACGTGGGTAAGAGCAGGATGCTTTATGTTAATCTTGAAAGCGATCTTTTAATCGGCGCGCGCTGCGCTGAAACAATCAGGTTCACACCATTATGGAAATGGTTGCTCGAGCAATAATTCATACTCACGCCGTGTTTTGCTCTGAAAAAGGCTGTTAACAGCATCCGTCTAACGGTGAAAAGGGTGTCCGTTCCATGGGAAAAGTCTTTCCCCGGAAGAACAGGGGGTAATAGCGCGCTAATGCTTAAATGCTTCGCCCATTGTTTTCCATCACGGGTTTCCAAGTATGGCTGAGACCAGGGTTCGCGTCTGCTTCATTGGCTGCGGCCACCATTCTATGGAGAGTCTTCAGCCCGCTGTCTCCCTCATACCGTTGTTCGACTACGCTGCTGCCTGCGACCTCGCCGGGGAGAAGGCTAGGGAGGCTACTAGACGGTTCGGCGCCAGGAAATGGTATACTGACTACGTTGAAATGGTTGACGAGGAGTCTCCGGACGCTGTCGTAATCGTTGGGCCTCCTCAGCTGCATGAGGAAGCCGGCGTCTACTGTTTGAAGAAGGGTCTGCACGTTTTCGTCGAGAAGCCTCCCTCCCTAACTCTGGAGGGTGCTGGAAGGCTCTGTGAAGCCATGAAGGCTTCCGGAAGAATCTGCATGGTTGGGACTCACTGGCGCCACATGCCTGTTCACAGGGCTCTTAAGAAACTCTGTGAAGAAGAGGTTTTCGGCGGGGTTTTCCGTCTTGAAGCAACATATCTTGCTCCCGATTCTCGCGGCGCCTGGGGCCTCTCCTTCGAATGGGGCTTCATGCTTAACCAGGCTATCCACCCTATGGACTGCCTCCAGTTCCTCGGCGGCAGGGTTGTTGAGGCTGAGGCAGCCGGCCTGGTTGAGGAGGGCAGGAGGCTCGCCTTCTCCGCTGCTCTAAGGTTCTCCTCAGGAGCCTTAGGGTCCTTCACGCTCGCCGGCTGTTCTCCAGTCTTCTACGAGCGTGTCGGTGTCCAAGGAACCGGGGGCTGGGCTGAGGCTGAGCAGTTTAAGAGATTGAGGTACGCTGGTAGAAAGAGGTGGATTGAGCAGACTGATCCTTCTGCGGTTCAGACGCTGGTTTACGAGCATGGGAGCCACTACCGGGGTGTCTCCCGCCCCGGCTATGTTGAGGAGCTCGAGGTCTTTGCTCAAGGCGTTGCCTCTGGGGACAGGCCGCATGCTGACGCTGAGGATGCTTACTACGCTTTGAAGACTCTCGACGCTATTGTTAGAAGCGTTGAGAAAGGCGGGAGGATTCTAATAGGCTAGCGTCTCCAATATTCCCTCCGGCTTACAAAAGTTTTTAAGAGTATGAACGCTTTCAGAAGCATGTTTAGGAATCTTAGCCCCGGCGCCATAGGTGTTCACAAGCCTCTTCCGGAGGCAATCAGGCTGGCTGAGGCAGGCGGCTTCCAGGGTGTTGAAATAGATGTTAACGAGGCCTATAGGCTGGTTGAGGAGAAGTCGCTGGGCTACGTGAAGGGCTTGTTCGACGAGGCTGGGATAAGGCCCGGAGGCTGGGGTATTCCTTTCGACTGGCGTGGCGACGAGAATACTTACGAGAAGGGTTTAACCAGGCTCAGCCGCCTGGCCCAGCTTGCTGCTGAAATAGGCTGCCCCAGGGCCTTCACCTTCATCATGCCTTTCTCCGACGAGAAGCCTTTCGACGAGAATTTCAAGTGGCACGTTTCCAGGCTTAAGCCAGTGGCTAGAGTATTGTCTGAAAACGGCTGCATGCTCGGGCTGGAGTTCGTCGGCACCGAGTCGCTCCGCGTGAACCGTAAGCATGTTTTCATCCATGATTTAAACGGTATGCTGAGCCTCTGCAGAGCATTGGAGTCTGAGAGCGTCGGCCTCCTGCTGGACAGCTGGCACTGGTACGCCGCCCGGGGGACGCTGGTGGATATTCTGGCTCTTCAGGCTAGGGATGTTGTCTACGTGCATGTTAACGACGCTCCCGTCAACGTTCCTCTAGACAGGCTGCTGGACAACGTGAGGCACCTGCCCGGTGAGACTGGTGTGATCAACCTGCCAGGCTTCCTCAGGGCTTTGAGAAGCATTGGCTACGACGGCCCTGTTACACCCGAGCCTTTCAGCGAGAAGGTAAGCAGGATGAGTCCTGAGGAGGCTGTTAAAACCACGAGTGAAGCCTTGATGAAAGTCTGGGTTGAAGCAGGCCTACCCGTCTGAAACACTCTTCGGGAAAAGAATCGTGGCGCAAGCGGTGTAGCCGTTGAGCTCTGCTTTCCACCCGTGTTTCCTTAAACCCGTTTCCCTCTAGCGTGCCCACTCCGGTGTCCGCGCCCTCTCAACGGAATCTGTCTTCGGAACATAGGTTTTATGTCGATCACCGGGGATTTTTCAAAAGCATCCAGCCCCCTGACCGTCAGGGTGTTCTCTCCCCTCTCCAGGAGTTCGACGACGCACAGCCCCACCGGGTTTGGGCGGGCTGGGCTCCTGCAGGCGAAGACTCCGGTTAACACGTTAACCGTACGCTTCTTCGGGTAGACAAGCAGGGTTCGCCTCTCCTCCTCGCCGCACAGGTGGAGCCAGTAGAGCACTATCAGGTGTGAAAACTCCTCTATGCCTCTAAGCCCGCTGCAAAACTCAGGGTAGATCCTTATCTTCGCCCAATCCTCTTCAACGCTCTCGACGAAGCCTATGAAGCGGACCTGGGCGCGTCCATCCGCAGTATGCTCCACACTCTCTTCTCTCATTCCTGGAAGCCTTGAGAAACCGGTTAACGGCTGGATTAATATTTTTTCACACCGGCTTGCAGGCTTACGCTTACCGAGCGAACAGCTCGCGCTAAACGTAGCCGGAGCCGTCTACAAGCATATGTAGCGCGCCGACCCCCTCTTTAAACCCCTGCATGCCGCGTTACTTTAAAAGCTGGAGAGCACGTTTCAAGAGTGAGCGCCCGGGTTGAAAACTTGCCACTTGATTATTTAAGCTTTCGCAACTCCTCTCTTAATAGTGCGTCTTCCTAGCCATCCACGCCGTGTTTCGCGAAGCTCTCATCAATCCTCCAAGAATCTCTATTTTTAAAAAAACGGTGAAAAAGCTTTAACCACTTGGAGCGTGCGCAAGCATGCGCCTCCTAAGCAGGTAAAAGTTTAAGTTTAGAGTAATGACGCTAGTTCTATGGAGTGCGAAAACCCTGATCTGAACAGCGGGACTCAGATATATGTTGTTGGGGAAAACCCTGTCGTCGGTTTTGCAGCGGAAGAGCTGTCCCGGTATCTGGAAAAAATGACTGGGCTGAAGCATCACGTTAAAAATATAGATGTTTACAGGGGTGAAGAGGGTATTTGCTTGGGTCTGCCTGGAGACCTTATGCTTGCCGGCGTCAACCTCGACGTCAGCGGAGACGAGGAAAGGGACACGATAATCCTGAAGACGGTTGGGCGATGCTTATTTATCTCCGGATCCAACCCTAGGAGCGTTCTATTCGCCTCATACTACTATTTGAAACAGCACGGGGCGGAATGGTTATGGCCGGGTGAGGATGGAGAGTTTTTGCCGAGCATTAAGAAGGCGAGGACAGATGGCTTCGACGTTGAGGAACCCGCTTCATACGTTCACCGGGGCGTATGTATTGAAGGGGCGGTAACACCCGAGATGGCTATAGATTTCGTAGACTGGATGGCTAAGCAAAGGCTCAACGAGTTTTTCCTACAGTTTAAAACGTCGCGCTATTTCTACAACAGGTGTTACGCTAGAAAATACAACCCGATGGCAGAGCCCTCTCCAGAGATTTCTGTGGAAGAGTCTCTGAAACAGGATTCTAGAATAATAATGGAGTTGAAGAAAAGAGGCATGATTGTCGAACGCGTGGGACACGGTTGGACCTGTGAGTCAATCGGTATTCAAGGCCTCGGATGGGATCCTGAGGAAGGCGTGGTTAAGGATGAGCAAAGGCAGCTTCTAGCCCTGGTAAACGGGAAGAGGGAGCTGTTTGGCGGGATTGCTGTTAACACGGAGCTCTGCTACTCGAACCCTAAAGCGTTTCAGATGATTGTCGACCATTTTGTTCAATACGCGTTGGAACACCCTGAGGTGGACATACTCCACTTCTGGCTCTCAGACGGGATGAACAATCACTGTGAATGCCCGGAATGCCGGAAAATGTCTCCGTCCGACTGGTATTCGAAGCTTGTAAACGCTGTGTCACACAGACTCGGAGAATTGAATTGCAAGACGAGAATCGTCTTCCTGTGCTACGCAAACACTCTCTGGGCTCCAACCGAGGAATTTGTCGACAACAAGTATGGAAACACTATCTTCATGTTCGCGCCGATAAGCCGTTGCTATCTTCACCCTCTCTACGATGAGAAGTGTTCAGAATCGGCCCCTCTTACAGCGCCCTCGAGGAACAGAATAGTTCCACCTAGGACAAACCATGAGTTCATCCAGTTGCTTAGGGCCTGGCAGAAAACTTTGAGTTCAGACAGCTTTCTGTTCGATTACCACCTCTGGTTCGCATTCGGCTTCGACTTCCTGAAAGGGGATATTGGGAAAATCCTGTGGCGAGACCTGCATGATCTGGATGAAATTGGATTAAACGGCCTACTATCCTGCCAAACCCTCCGCGCCTTCTATCCGACGGGGATCAGCATGAAGATACTTGCTGAAACACTCTGGAATAAAAACGCCAGTCTAGAAGAAATTAGGAGGCGTTATCTTCAGGCAGCGTTCGGCAGCTCAGCAGGGTTTGTTTCAGAATACTTGGAGAAGGTCTACTCGTTTATCGATGCAAGCAGCTACGAGCATAGGGAGTACTTGCCGAAGCCAGAAAACCCGGCAAAACTGCTTGAATTCGTCAAGGAGAGTAGAAAACAGATTGAGAAAATCGCGCAGAACAGTGAAGAGCCTGTTCAAAAAAGGTCCGCTATCATTCTCCTCCACCACAATACTTTCATCACGCTTGTTCTCGAGGCTATTGAACAGTATATTCAGGAAAACTATGAGAAGGCGCTTGAATCAATGAGGAAAGCGCTGAACCATTTCCTGTCAACCGAGGACGAGCTTGTTAAAATCGTCGACGTCTTTATAGTAAGCCTCGCAATAAACCGGCTTTCCTCAGCAATTCAATCCAGGAAATTGTTTGCATAGGATCTGTTTCCCGAGCCGCCCACCTGTACATATTTTCTCAGCAGCCTCCGCCTTTTTTCTAAACAAGAGTGGGAACCCGGCTAGGATTCTTTTGAGGATGCGGCTGCATGGTTGCTTGCTTCCCTGCTTATTTTCACACCCGCAGCTTTAGCACGCGCGCTAGCATGCTGCAACTAAACATTTAAAAATTCGCAACGTTCGTGGAGAGCGCGGGAGAGGGGCGGGTCTCAAGCGTGCATTCTGCACGCTGAAACAGGGCTGTCGGAGGAAGGAGTAACCCGATGAGGATGGCCCTAGCTCTGCCATCATAGCGCGCTGTCCTCATCACGTTTTTAAGTATGCTTTGCCCTCTTCAATAACAACCTCGTATTTCTTCAAGGGCTTTACTAGCGCGCGCTCAGAAAAAACTTATAAGCTATAGCTTATAAGCTATAGCGATATGACGAGCACCATACAGGTGAAACGCCGCAACCTAAGATTGTTAGAAGCGTTAAAGAAACGCATGGGTTTGAAAAGCTACGACGAGGTTATTGAAAGGCTTCTCGAAGAGAAAGCCGGCATACCGGCCGACATGTTTGGAGTAGACAAGGGGAGGGTTTCAAGGTTTACTGAGAAGGATAGGATGGAGGACAGGGATTGATCGTCGCAGACAGTTACGCGTGGATCGAGTACTTTCTGGGCAGTGACTCCGGAAGGATCCTGAAGGACCATATGGATTCGGAGGAGCTGGTTACTCCATCAATCGTGCTGGCTGAGGTTGCGAGAAAATACCTGCGTGAAGGCATTGGGGAAGAAGATGTTGTTAAAAGGCTCAGCTTTATCGTGGCAAGCAGCACCGTGAAGGAGATCGATCCTGAGCTGAGTATGGCGGCGGCGAAGGCTTATCTGGAGCTTTCTGAAAAAGCGAAAGCGAAGGGGCTTAGAAAACCCAGTCTGACAGATGGAATCGTGTTGGCTTCAGGAAGAACTCTTAAAGCCAAAATAGTCACTGGAGACGAACATTTCAAAGGATTAGATGAAGTAGTATACATAGGTTGACAGTGCAGCGCACAAAGCCATCCGTCACGTTGCTTTGGCTTCCACATAAGATAAAGCCGCCTGATGCTTAAGCACAAGGTTTTAATAAAGCCGGCTTATTAACCGTGCCTGAAGGTTGCACGAGGAGAATCTGACTAACGGGAAACGGTTTTCAAGCGCGCCACTAAAAACCAGGGGGTGTTAGTCTTTTCAGACAAGTTCATCGTTTATTATTTCAGTCTGGTTCTGTTAATCGACGGTCTAGCATACGCTCCGTGGGTTTTGGCTTCATACGGCATGTTTCCGTCTGATCTGATTTCTGTTTCCGTGATCCTTGGCGGCGTCTCTCCAACTATTGCCGCACTCGTAGCAGCCAGACTTGAATTTGGGAGAGGCGGAGCGGAATATTTATTCAGCCAGTTCGCCCGCAAGGGTTTTTCAAAACTGTGGTTTTTGATGCCTGTCCTCCTCCCCTTGGTTCTTGCGGTCTGTTCGGTCTTGCTGTGGACTATAGCTGGGGGAAAATATACTCTGGACTTGACGAAGCTGCACGAGTTTCCGCCGATCCTGATTACGAGTTTCTTAATGAACATGTGGGAGGAAATAGGGTGGAGAGGCTACTCTTTACCCGCGCTGCAAAAGAAATACAGTGCGCTTGCTTCGAGCCTAATTGTCGGAGTGTTTTGGGCATTGTGGCACTGGCCACATTTTGCAGTCAAAGACAGCATTATGGCAGTCAATTACCATAATTTTCTCTGGTTTGCCATTTTCACACTCTTCTACTCCGTCTCTTATACGTGGCTCTACAACTCCACTAAAGGAAGCTTATTCATAGTGTCGCTGTACCATGCATCCACAAACGCAGCAAACACCATACTATTTGTTGAAGCCAGTATCGCCAGTTCCATCTTCCCATTCTATTTTCTGACAGTTATCATTCTCGTCCTCGTCCTAGTTTTTGTATTCAAGCCAAATTCTTTATACAGTAAAAAGGAGAAGATCCGACGTGCGCGCGGTTAGCAGACAACTTATTAATTATCTTAAAGACCCCATTTTTTAACGAATAGCGCGCGCTAAAACAGCGTTACTCAAGTGCAAGCAGTATCTCTTTCTACGTCAGCCAGGCGGCGTAAAGCAAGGCAGCCTAAATATCCTCCGAGGAAAGGCTCAGCATTCTTCAACCGAATCCTTAGCGCGCGCTCCATAGATGTTTAAATACTATTTTCATAATATACTGACTATTAGGAATTGACTGCCCTGATTAAAGAACTTGTCTACGATTATCTTCTGCTGGTTAACATCGCGCGCTATCGCTGACTTTATGGCTTCTATGCTTACCATATTTATCAACGCAAACTTTCTCTTAGGGGCTTTTTCATTCAAGAAGAACGGTCTTTCGACTAAATTAACTAGTCAAGAAACGTTTTTGGACGATTAGCAAGCAGCCTAACCGCATCGTAAACCATCTTCTCGTTAACAGCACCAGTGCAAACAAGTTTCCCAGAAGCAAATAATAATATAACTACATCAGGATCATGCATACGATATATTAAGACTATCTTTAAGCGCTATTGGAGAAGTTTGGCAAATTCTTCTACTGTTAAGCCGGCTTGACGGATTATTGCTCTTAATGTTCCTTTAGCGATCTCTCTGTGGAGTGGTACGGTTATCCTTCTATACGGGTATTCTTTATGTCTGAGTATGATGTGGCCACCAGTCTGATGATCCACCTCATAGCCGATCTTAGACAAGGCCTTTACAACTTCTAGGCCAGAAACAACGGGAAGCTTAGACATGAATCTCTACAAGCTCTTCCTCTATTGATGGAGGTATAGGCTCACCGTGTTTCTTCAGGCTTTCCAAGTAGCCTCGAATAGCATCCTTTATGTTTTCAATGGCTTCTTCCCTAGTCTTCCCCTGAGAAATACAGCCAGGCAACACGGGAACCTTAGCCACGTAGAAACCATCTTCATCTCGCTCCAGCAGTACTCTAAACTTCATGAAATAGGGTCTAGGGAACAAAATATTTAAGCATTACCAAAGGCTCCGGTAGAAAGGCTTCTAAGAGTGCAAGTAGTATCTATTTCTCCGTCAGCCTAAGTGCGTAGAGAATAGTGGTCTTACGCGCGCTAAGCAGTAGCACTCTGGGTTTTGTCATTATAAGGCAGGGTAGCTGACTTTCTTCTTAGTTTCCCAATCCTCTCAGCCATTTAGAATGGTTCTGAAGATTTTTTTAACCATCAGCAAGGCTTAAAAGAATCAGATGTTGATTTTGTTAAGGCATGGGCGAGCGTTACATCGTTGATGAAAAAGGAGAGAAGAAAGAGGTAGTTATTCCTATTGAAGAATACGAGGAGCTTCTTGAAGACCTGCACGACCTTGCCGTAATAGCTGAGCGCAGGGATGAGCCGACGGTCCCCCTAGAGGAAATAATAGAGAAATTGAAGAAGAATGGTATACTACCGTGTTCTACTTAAGAAGCCTGTCGATAAAGATCTGAGAAGAATAAACCCAACTCAGGTTCTAAGAATAATCGAGGCCATAAGGGAACTGGCTGTAAACCCATTTCCAGCGAGCTCACGGAAACTCAGGGGCTCGGAGAATCTTTACAGAGTGAGGATAGGAGACTATAGGATAGTTTATCAAGTAAATGATAAAAGTAAGACTGTTACCGTACACTATGTAAGGCACAGAAGAACTGCTTACAAGCCTCTCTAACTTAAATTTAGGGAGGCGGGTGGTCTAGTTGAGCGGTTCAACCGCCGGTGGGCAAATCCTTACGGCCATGGTTGAGAAGGGCCATAAGCCGGAGTATAGGCAGCTCTACTTCAAGGCGAGCGAGATAAGGAGCATACTGGGGGATGGAGAGTGTTTCTTCGAAGTCATGGTTAGGGGTAAAGCCGTCGTGAAGAAGTAGAATCCTGAGCGTCAACGCCACCAGTACATGGTTTCAAGCTGGGTCGGGGAGCCGGGGATGGAGGTGGAGGTAGAGTTGAAGAGGCTCAGCGATAAGGAGGTTAGCGCGCGCTAACCTCCTTATCCGTATTTAATGCAGCATGCTATTCGAACTCAGTATGAGCAACTTATTTCATGTCCCCATCATGGTAAAAATATTTATTTAAATGCCCCGAGCGGGATTTGAACCCGCGACCCCCAGCTTTCTTCAATCATAAATGTTCGAAAGGCTGGTATGCTTGCCGGGCTACACTATCGGGGCATGGGGAAGGCTTCTTCAAAGGGGGAAATAAATCTTTTTCAAACAGTTATTCTTATTCCTCCCCGGGGGATTCACGGAATTTTGCGGTATGCGTCTACGCTCTTCCCTCACTTAACTATTCTAATGTATATCTTTTCCCCCTCTATGTCATACTCCTTTAATGTGCTCTTGTCGCTCGGGGGCTCTTTCTCAACCTCTACTTTCTCCGCTCTAACCAGGCTTGAAAGCTCTGTCAACAGTGGCTTCAGCCTCGCGTAGCCTTCTTCGCCAACCCCGTAGACGGTGACGCTTCTCAGAATATCCGTCGGGTTTAATCCAAGCTCCTTCCTGTACGCCTGTATTCTTCTCGCAACATCCCTCATGTATCCTTCTGAGACGAGCTCGGGTGTTCTCTCAGTGTCGAGTATCACGTAGCCTGGTTTACCCTGTGTCATCACGTGGTTTTCAGGCGGCTCATGCTCGAAAACAAGGTCTCCGGGCGTAAGCTCGAATGCTTCTCCGTCTGCTTCAACCACGTATCTTCCTTCTTTCTCGATGCTTCTCCTGGCTTCAACGGGCCTTGCTGCGACGATGCTCGCTATCTTCCCGATTTTCTCCTTGAATCTCGGCCCAGCCGTGGAGTAGTTTACTCTGGCTCTTGTCCCCACTCCTGCTTCCTCAAGGCTTTTCTCCACCACGACCTCCTTAACGTTAAGCATCTCCCGCAGCAGGCTCATGTTTCTCTCAACGCTCCCCGAGTATTCTTCGCTGAGCACCAGTATTGCTTTCCTCAGGGGCCATCTTCTCTTCACCCCGGCCTTCATCCTGGCCCAGTTCACCATGCTTACCACCTCGTCGATCCTTTCGAAATCCTTCTCAAGCTGCTCGTCAACGAGGCTTTTGTCCGGGACTGGCCACTGCTCTAGGTTTACTGATTCAGCAGTCTTGCCGCTGAACTTTTTAACAACACCCTGGTGCACGGCTTCAGCCAGGAAGGGTGTCAACGGGTTCATCAGCCTGTTGACGGTGTTCAGCGCGTGGAAGAGCGTGGCGTATATCGTCATTCTCCGCTCAAGGTCCTCCGGCGCGTCGCTCCAGAGATCCTTTCTAACCATCGGCACGTACTGTCTGCTCAGTGTTTCAACTATGAATTTCTCAAGCGCCCTAGCGGACTCGTGTATCCTCATGGTTTCAAAACCCTGCGTGACTGTCTCCACAAGCCTCTGGAGGCTTGAGAGCAGCCATTTCTCCGAGTCTTTGACGATGCCTTTCTCCATGGCCCATTCAATGCTGTACGCGTCGTAGCTGAACCCGTCGTACTCCGCGTTCTGCTTAAGCAGCTTCCCCAGGTTGAAGAACGTGTTTAAAACCTGGAATGGCCTCTCCATCATCTCTTTAAAACTGAAGTTAATGTTCTCCAGCGGGTTCGTCTTCCAAAGAAGATAGAACCTGCAGAGGTCGGCTGAATACCTTGTTATAACGTCCTCAGTGTTTATAACGTTTCCCAGGCTCTTGCTCATCTTGTTCCCCTTCTCGTCTAGAACCTGCCCATAGAACAGGAAGGCCTTGTACGGTGCTTCAGCCCTGTTCCTCAATATGACGTTTTCAACGAGCAGTGTGAACGCCCATCCCCTCGTCTGGTCTATTGATTCAACGAGGAACTCGACAGGCACGTATTGTTCAAACTCCTCGTCGCTCATGCTCGCGTACGGCGCGGCCCCGCTGTTATGCCAGGTGTCGAGCACGTAGGGAACCCTGTGCATTACTCCCCCGCACGCGCACCTGACCTTAACCCTGTCTATCCACGGCTTGTGGAGCTCGAAGCCCTCTCCGTCGGGCAGGCTTACGGCTCTTTCAACAATCTTCCTCCTGGAGGCGAGGAGCTCCTCCCTGCCGCATTTCTCGCAGACGAATATTGGCAGCGGCGTCCCCCAGACTCTCTCCCTGGATATGCACCAGGGCTTCCCCTCTTTTATGAACGCTAGGAACCTGTTTCTCGGCGGGTTATAAAAATATTCTACTCTGGACGCTGCCTCGACAAGCCTGTCCACAATCCTGTCCAGCCAGTAGAAGTACTCCGTCCTAGCCAGCCATATGAGCCTGTGCTTAGACCTCCAGCACAATGGGTATTCGTGGATAATCTTCTCCGCCTTAACCAGGAGTCCCTTCCTGTTTAAAACGTCTAGGACAACCTGGTCCGCATCCCTCGCGAAAAACCCTTTGAAGAAGCCTGCTTCCTCGGTGAACCTGGCCTCGTCGTCGAAAGGCGAGAAAACAGGTATCTTCATCCTCTGCGCAACGTCGAAGTCCTCCTCACCGTTCGCGGGCGCCAGGTGGACGACCCCCGTCCCAGTAGTGACGTCTACGAAGTCCGCGGCAACTATCCTGTGTATCCTGCTGTCCTCCTCCTCAAGCCTCCTCTGGTGTGGAACCTCCTCCAGCAGCGGGTAGAAATACTTCCTGCCCTCGAGCTCAGCCCCGGGGAATGTTTCCTCAACCGTGTAGCCGGATGCTCCAAGCCTATCCATCAGGTTTTCAACAAGGTTTCTAACCATTATCCATTTCTCCCCGCCGACCCTGACCCTCGCGTACTCCGCCTCAGGGTTTACTGCTAGAAGCTCGTCGGTAACTATTGTGAAAGGCATCGTCGTCCAAACTAGAACATAGTCTCCCGTTTCAATCCTAACCTTGAAGTATACGGAGGGGTCTTCAACCATACTGTACTCCTGACCGACTTCAGCGTTGCTGAGCGACGTCTGGCAGCTTGGACAGTATGCTACAACCCTGTAGCCCTTCCCCAGAAGCCCCTGCTCATACGCCTTCTCAAGATACTTCCACTCTCTCTCAATATACTCGTCCCTATACGTCAGATACTCCTTCTCATAGTCCATGAACATGCCGAACCTTCTGTCAACCCTCCTCCAGTCCTCGTGATACTTGCCCAGAATCTTCTTAATCTCAGCAACGAATCTTTCCTCGCCCAGCTTCTCAAGCGCCTCCTTCTTGTTGGAGAAGCCGAGCTCCTTCTCAGCCTCGATCTCAACCGGAAGCCCCTGAGTGTCCCAGCCTGCTCTGAAGAGAACGTAGTAGCCCTGCATCGACCTCCACCTGTACCAAAGATCCTTCATAGCCCTGCCCCACGTATGCCCCACGTGGCAGCGACCGTTTAGAGTCGGGGGTCCCTCAACGTATCCCATTCTCCCAATGTTTTTCTCAAGCCTTAGTCTCCGCAGCTTCTCAGGGATCTTGCTGTCCTCCCAGAACCCTACGACCGTGTTTTCAAGCTGCTGCGGGCTGTACTCGCCGTCGAACATTCTCGTAAACTCGTCCCCGGGCATTTTCCACTACCCTTCGTAAACGGTGTTCACCCTTTTCTCCCTTAAAAAAGTATTCTCCCCGAGTAAGGGTCGTGGCGCCAAGCCTTGGGAAACATTGTTTTCCCCACCCGTTGAAACTGTCTAAACGCCGCCGGGCGGTGGCTGTGAACACCCCGCGGATGCCTCTATGAGGGCGCTGCCCTAAGGGATTCTAGGTTCCCTCCTCATAGGTGGAGAAGGGTATCCACATGCCTTTCTCAATGGTTATGAGCGTGCTGTAGTTATGCAGCATCCCGTAGTTGTGGCAGTTTACAGCGTACCATTTGATCTTCCTGTTTCTCGCAAGAGCCTCCTTAATCTGGTCTACGACCGTCACGCTATACTTGTACTCGGAGTGAATCTTCTTAATAATGTGAAGCTGGTCTCTCTCCGTTAGGAAAGAGTAGATCGGCGCCAGCGCGTACTCGTCCACTGTTTCAGCCAGGTCCTCCGGGTAGATGGGCTCGTCAGACTCTATCTCTACGCTGACTATGCTCAGCTGGCCGAAAAGGCCTCCGGGCTCCTCCGGCACGGAAGCCGGGTACGTCGTTATTATCGGGGCGTCAATCTTGAAAACGATTCTCGGCTTCTCCTTCACGACTGAGGCTCTTCCCGTTAGCGAGCACATGTATCTCACGAGGCATTTCTCCCTGTCGACAGGAGTCAGCTTCTCGATGAAAAACGGGTAGTCGAACCTTTCAACCGAGCTCGCGTTCGTCTCCCTCATCACGTCCTCAAGAATCCCCATTATGTTTACTGAGCCAAGCTCCTCCCGGTGTCTATGCAGAACCTGGATGAACCTGTCTCTATCCAGCGGGCTTCAAACTCCTGTTTTACCCGTGCGTGCGCAGTGATGTTCGCCACAGTCGGCTGCCCCTGTGGGTAGGCTCTGGAGAACGCTCTTATCGGGAAAGGCGGGTTCGTAACGCCGGCGTCAACGATGAACGCTTTCTCCTTTGACGTTTGCCTGTGCCCCCGCCCCCTAATGCTGAGGGTATGTTATATTTCTTTCGCCGCTTCCCAAGCCTTTACACTGCCCTGGGTACGCTTGGAGACTGGACGAATGCTTCCGCGTAAGGCCTGTCTATAAGGTAGCCTCGAACCTGGGCTAGTGCCCTAAGGTATTTCAGAATATTCGGGAAGACTCTTATCTGCGACCGATAGAGGCTCATGGCTTTAATCTTCATGTTGAACGTCGGCGTTACGTCGACTATCATGCTCGGATTAGGAAAGAGGTCGAAGACCTCGAAAAAGTAGACGGTTCCCACTCTCCAGGGCTCGCCCAGGTCCCCGTATGCCCTCGTCATCGAGCGCCAGCAGGCCTCTGTCGAGCACTCTGAAACAGCCCGGTGTAGATGATGCTTGTCGTTCGGCGAATGGGTGAAAACCATGTCAGGCTTAAAGTCCCTTACCTCCGCCACAAGCCTTCTCACGACGCTTCTCCGGTCTATGACTTCAGGGATTTCAAGAATCCTGTGTTCAACCCCGAGGTATGCCGCCACCTTCTCAGCCTCGCGGGTCCGAACCTCTTCAATCATGTTTTCCTCATACTGGGCTCTTCCACTGGCCGCAAGCCCTCCTCCCCCTCTTGAGAAAAGCACGACTCTGACTGCACAGTCCTCCCTGTGCAGCCTGCATATCGTGCCTCCTGCCCCTATCAGCTCGTCATCCGGGTGCGCTGCGAACACTAATACTCTTTCAGGAGTCTTAAACAAGCCAGCCATCTTCAAACATGCGTGCGACGGCTTAACATAAATCTTTGCCACGTGCTTGTTAAGCACGGTTTCAGCAGCCTTTTTCACGCTGCTGGAGAACGTTTAACCCGTGAGCATCCGGTGCTGAACACGGTGGAGCCTGGTCAGTCGAGGGGTGGTTGTCAAACCTGCGGGAAGACCCCCTGTTTCAAGCCGTTTAAGCCTGCTTAAACTGGGTTTTTAAAAACGGGAAGATTTTGAGCCTCGTGAAGCCTCCTAACCGAATGTTTTACGCTTTGAAAAATCGTCTAAACCATTTAAAACCCAATTTACAAACGTGATATTATCTGATTTCAAGACTTTAGCGATTTTAGTCAAAATTTTCCACCCTTTCCATGCGAAAAGACTTATTAATGCGTCCGTTTAACCCAAAGAAGGGTAAAATAAATGTCGGAGGAACTGTCGTTAGCGGCTATGTACAGGATTCTCCGGAAGTCCGGAGGAGAAAGAGTGAGCGAGGAGGCTGCGGAGGAACTGTCAAGAATACTGGAGGACATAGGTGTGAGGATCGCCAGGGATGCTGCACAGCTAGCGGTATTCGCAAGGAGGAAGACGATTCGCGCAGAGGACGTTAGGATGGCTGCTAAACGCTACATGTCCCAGATCCCGGGTGCTTGAGCCGAGCAGATTCAGCAGACGCGTGAATCCGCATAGATGAGGACTCAGTGAGAATCATGTGTTTTCAAGAGGTGGACACAGTACTAGGATAATTGTCTACACACATGATTATCACCGGCTAGAATTGTACCTGGTAAAAAGGGTTCCTGCTATGCTTTAGCGCGTGCTCAAGCTATATGTCTAAAAGAACCTTAATCCTCGCTTTTCCAGGATACTCTTCTATCTCCATGTCGTGGAGGGTTACCGCCTTCACTTGCGTCCCACTGGTGTGCCATCCGGGCTTGAACTTTTCACCCCTCATCACGGCTTTGAGAACATACTTGCAGCTCTCCCCCTCTATCTTCACGTTGAAGACTGAGAAAACCATTTGCTCAGCGTCAAGCCTGACAAGTATTGCTTCCAGCCACTTGTAGAGGAGCATCTGGAGATCCTCGGCTTCAACGGTTTCCTCAACAGTCTGCTCAGGCCTTATTCTGGAAACGTCTGTTACGACTCCCGTTAATCCTAGGGCAGCGTTCTCGAAAGCCTCCTCCAGGCTTCTCCCGTATGCTTGAACATACACGTCGGAAGTGTGCTCAGGATAGTCATACTTCCCGGGGCAGGGCTTCACGCTTAAGAAGCAGGCGGGGGAGGGGATAAATATTTTCCCCTCCGCGTAGCTAGGAGAATGCGCGACAAGCCCTCCTGCTCCATGCTTTCCTCCTACCTTAATCCTGCGAGCATCAGTATTCTCAGGGCGAGCCCGCCTAGGACGAGGGCGAGGAAAACCTCTGAAACAGTTATGACTAGGGCTTTCCTCCAGCCGAACTCCATCACCAGGGTTGCGATCGTCGCCACGCAGGGAATGTAGAACATGCTGACGATCGTGAAAACCGTCATTTGAACCTGTGTCAATGCTTGAGACAGGTCGGCGGTGCCAAGCAGGGTGGTGAGCATTATGAGCGCAAGCTCTTTTCTCAAAACCCCGAACAAGAGTGTTACGCCTGTTTCCACGGGTAGGCCGAGCCAATCCACTGTGACGGGGGCCAGCAGGCTTGTGAAAACGCTCAGCACGCCAAGCACCTCTAGAAGCTTAACTGTGAGTGTTGACGCGATTATCAGCGGGAAGGCTATTTTAAGGAATTCGAGAAGCCTGAACCACGTCTGGCTTAGAACAGTCCTGGGGTGTGGCAGCCTGTAGTCAGGCATCTCCATTATAAGCCCCGTTGGCTCGCCAGGCAGTATTTTGAAGGCGAGCCTCCCGAGGAGGAAGACTACCAGCAGGTTGAGCGCGTAGAGCACCAGGGCCCACTGTATTCCTATGAATCTCCCAACTAGGCCGAGTATTATGACTGTTCTGGCGGCGCAGGGCACCAGGGTTGTGACGAACGCTGCGATAAGCCTCTCCCTCTGGGTCTCCATTATTCTGCACCCTAGGCATGCTGGAACGTTGCAGCCGTATCCCAGTAGCAGGGGTATGAAGGCTTTCCCGTGAAGCCCCATCTTGTGCATTACGCTGTCCATGAGGAATGCTATCCGGCTCAGGTAGCCGGAGTCCTCCAGGAAGTACAGGGCCAGGTAGAACGGGATTACGTAGGGCAGCGCTATCGTTGCCCCAGCTATCAGTCCTTCGACAACGCCTCCCCAGAGGAGCCGCCCGATAAACCCTGTTCCGAAAAACCCTTCGAAAAACGGTTTAAAACCGTAGAGAAGGCTGCTTAAAAGCTCTGAGAAAAAGTTTCCCACGGTGAAGACGAAGAGGAACATTGAGAGCAGTGTCGCAGCCATTACAAGGTATCCGGCGACCCTGTGCGTGGTTACGCTGTGAAGCCTCTCGCCCAGGGTTGGTTTCAACGGTGGGACGAGCCTCTGCACTTCTCTAGCTATGTTGTTAGCAGCCTGGTAGCGTTCAGAAGTTATCAGGGTCGGGCAGGAGTGGCCGTGGAGCCTTTCAAGCTCCTCGCCGAGGCTTCTCGCAAGAGCCGCCGCCTGAGGCTTCGTTTTTTCAACCTCCTCCCGAATCTCCCTGTCGCCCTCAAGGAGTTTTATCGCTACGTATCTCGCCGGGTACGGGAGGCCGCTGTCTCTAACTGCTTCAGCAAGCCTCTCTATTCTCTGCTCAACCTCCTCCCCGTATTTAACCGGCTTCGGCTTTGCTCTAAGCCTTCCCTCGAATATTTCAACAGCCTTCTCCAAGAGTTTGAATATTCCTACTCCCTTAACCGCGATCGTCGGGACAACCGGCACGTCCAGAATCTCCTCAAGCTTCTCAACATCTATCCGGATGCCTTTCCTGCCCGCAACATCCACCTGGTTTAGGGCGATGACCATCGGCGTCTCCAGCTCCATGAGCTGCAGGGTGAAGAACAGGTTTCTTTCAAGAACAGAGGCGTCGACAACGTTCACCACCACGTCAGGCTTATCGACGGCGATGAACCTTCTCGAGATAGACTCCTCTATGGAGTATGTGGAGAGCGAGTATATGCCGGGGAGGTCGACAACGTCAACCGTGTACCCTTTAAAGTGGAGCGTTCCCTCGGCTTTCTCAACAGTCTTCCCCGGCCAGTTGCCGATATGCTGGTGCAGCCTGGTTAAGTGGTTGAATATTACTGATTTGCCGACGTTCGCGTTTCCCGCGAGGGCTATAACCAGCTTCCTCCCGCTCAACCCTGTTTCCCCAGCTAAGTCTCGCTGCAGCCGGCCTGCGTCTCCTCCACTCTCACGAAGACTCTTTCAGCCATCCCCCTGCCTATGGCGAGCCTGTACCCCCTTACGAGGATCTCCATCGGCCCGTGGAACGGGGCTGACTTGACAACCGTGATCCTTGTTCCCGGCGTAATGCCCATGTCCATAAGCCTCTTCTTAAGCCCCCAAGCCCTCCCGTATCCTGACTTCACTGAGACGACAATCCCCGTCTCCCCGTCTCTCAGCGTCGCCAAGGGTACTTCGCGTCCCCCAGTGTCGGCGGCGGTGCTCATTGCCCAACCCCTTTCACGCGTATTAGTGAGGCTAGGCTGAGGCTCAGCACCCTCTTCTCCCCGTCTACCTCAACCCCGACCTGCTTGTCCGACGCCGGCTTCTCAACAATCCTAACCACGGCTCCCGGAACCATTCTAAGCCTCTTCAGGTGGAGAAGGAGCTCAGGCTTCTCCTCAACAACTTTAACGATCACCCCCTGCTCGCCCTCAGTGAGCTCCGACAATGGCTGTGTTTCCTCCTCGGAAAACTTTCCCTGCTCGTTTGGAATAGGGTTTCCATGCGGGCATGTCCTCGGGTAGTTCAGCGCCTTCTCCAAGTGTTTAACCACTTCCTCGGTTAGGCTGTGCTCCAGCCTGCACGCCGTCTCGTGAACAATGTCCCAGTCCATTTTCAGAAGATCCACTAGAAGCCTCTCCGACAGCCTGTGTCTCCTGACCACTTGAAGAGCTATTCTGCGGCCCTTCTCAGTTAGCCTAACGCCCCTGTAGGAGGAGTGTTTCACGAAGCCTTCTTCCTCAAGCCGCTCCACCGTGTTCGTAACCGTGCCGGGGGCTACTCGCAGGGTTTTGACAATGCTGCTGGTTCTGGCTACTCCCTCCTTCTCCTGAAGCCTGTATATGCATTCCAAGTATTCTTCGACGGCCGGGGTTACTTCTTGGCTTACTGTTCTGTCGGGCAACTCTTTTCCGAAAGTACGACTTCTCGTACTTTTTAAACCTTTTTCCCTCCCCGAATACTTCCTCCTTTAAAAATAGTTTTAAACAGGTTTAAAGCCGGGTTGCGCGACGTGGCGCGCGATGCTTAGCCGAATCCTTGCCGGCGATTTTGAGGCCCGTCGGCGTGATGGCTCAACGTTTAACGCGGCTGGTTCTCTCCGCGTCGGGGAGGATGCTGCAGCCTAAGGAGACGCATAACTCCAAATCGGGACCCGGCTAGACTATGCTCCATAAAGCCTGTTGAATTGAAACAAACCATGGTAGCGCGCGCTACAGTATGTTGCACACGGTTGCCGGCGTGACTTCAACTCGCGGCAAAGCTTTATATAGGTATTACTGAAACAGGGAAAAGTAATACCGGGTGATTCGGGATGGCTTACTTCACTGTCCGCGACGTAGCCGCCGTAGCGCTTTTCGCAGCGCTCTGGGGCGTGTTGAACGCCACGGTTTCCCCGATAATATTCACAATGTTCGGCATTCCTGTTTTCTGCGACATGATTGGTTTCGCGTCCCTGATTCTGGCAGTCTGGTGGGTGAGGAAGCCGGGGGCGGCGAGCGCAGTGGGCTTCGTGGCAACGATCTTGAATTTCGTTTTCAGACCAGGTGCGACGCACTTCCTGGGCTTCACAGCGGCCAGCGTGGTTTTCGACTTTTTAACCTGGGTTTTCCGCTACGGGAACTGTTTCGGGAGGAAGCGCGTCGGAGCCGTGCTTCTACTGGCTGCTTCAGCCGCTTCAGCCGCGGTAGCCGGCTTCATAATAGGAGTGTTCTTCATGGCTGCTCCGCAGCTAGTCAGGTGGGGTGGGGTTGTCGGCTGGGTTTTGCTGCACGTGGCTGGCGGCGTAGTCGGCTGGGCAATAGGCGTGGCGCTGGTTTTAAGCCTGGAGGCCAGGGGCATGCTTAAGCAGGGGGGCATGTAGATGCTGACTCGTGTTCCCCGTGATCTTTTAGAGAGGGCTGTTAGCCTGCATGGCCATTTAGGCCCGTTTCTTGTTCTAGGTTTGAAAATGGGTTTGAAGGCTGAGAGCACTATTGGCAAGCCTGTTGCCTGCGAAGTAGCCACCCCGGGGAGGAAGCCCTTCCTGTGCGTCGTCGACGGCTTGAAGACTGTTGTCGGCTGCAGTGTTGCTTTAAGAGAGGGGGAGGGCTTATCCGCCCGGTTCGGCAACACTGAGGAGGATGAGCTTGTCCTAAGGGTTAGGGCGAGCGTTGTGGAGAAGTATGCTGATAAGTACGTGGGGGAGCCGTGGGAGGGCTGTGAGAAGGACGCGTATGAAGTCTTGGAGAGCAGTGACGAGGAGCTTTTCGAACCCTGGGCTTCCCGAGGGCCCGCTGGCTGACGGTTTATTTTTAAATGCTTCTAACTATTAGAACCGCTTCCTCCATGAACGGGGCTTTGAAGACCCTTGTATCCCCGCCTTCAACCTTCTCCTCGCCGACTGTTTCCCCCGTAACCGGGTTGAGCCATTCAGCCCTGAGGCTCCCCCTCGCCCCCGAAAAGTCTACCCATATGGTTGAAGGGTATTCCCTCGGAATGTAAACCACGTATTCTTCTCCCGGGCTCGCTAGGCAATAGCCTGTTTGAGAGAGCCCCGGGCGGGGGGTGAGCCCTGCGAGGTTCAATTTTTCCGCAAGCATGCGGGTGCAGCCCATTGCTCTCCGGACGGGCTCCCATCTTTGGTCAATCCTTCCAGTGTCTTTCAACCCTAGGCCTGTGAGCCCGCCCGCGGTGTAGCCGCTGTCATAAGGATCCATGAATACAGGGTTATAGCCTCTGGTGAAGGCTTTCCAAACCCAGGTTGAGTCGCCGCCTATTCCCCAAAGGTGGTCTGTGTCCAGGAGAACAATCTTCCCGCCGTCAGCCGGAGGCGGGTCATACTTGTAGCTGTAGCCGTTTCGGGCAGCAGGGTTTGGAGAAACCCATTCCGCCGGGCTTCTGAAAAGGTCTTCATTGTCGCCAGGCCTCCCCGGAGCCCAGGGGACAGTCATTCCAACAGGGTGCTGCCTCCCCATGGTTTTCTCAAGCCTGTGGATGAAGCTAATCATATGGTACTGCCACTCGACTGATTCGCTGCCGCTTTCATTCGATACCTCGTAAAGCACGTTATCCAGGTCGTTAACTGTTTCAACAACCCTCGTGACGTAAGCCTCCTGCAGCATGGTGATCTCCGGAAACCTGAGCGTGTGTACTAGGCGTCCATCCCCAAGCCCATAAGGGTCTCCGTCTACACCGTTCACATTATTATTCCTGTTGAACGGGTGCTGGTTAAACGGGTTTATCCTCCTCCCCTTGCTTTCAACATCCCATCCTTGGAAAAGCATTATTGAAACATAGATTCCTTGTCTACCGGCTGCGATAACCCTGTTGCGCAGCCTCTCGAAATACTCCTCGTTAAACTCCGCTAGGTTAAACCTTCCGGAGGATGTACGCCTGTAGGGAAGAGGGTGGACCACCAGCTTGTCCTCGCTCCATCCGCGAAGCCATTCTCCTCCAGTGCCGCATTCCCAGGTCCACATCCGCATGAAGTTATGGTTGTGCTTCCTCATGAAGTCAAGGTAGGCTTCATAGTTGAAAGGCGAGTCGTCTTCAAACTCCTGAAGGTTGCTCCAAGTATGGGATCCGGTTAGATAAACTGCTCTACCCGTTGAGTCGCAGAAATAACGCGGGTTAGCCGGATGGGTCTTTAAAGGGCCAGGCAAGCTGGGTGAAGCCATTCCCTGCAGTAGGAGCCCAGTTAATATTTAAAAATTTAAGACGGCGTCGACTGATAAATGAGGCCGGGTTTGAAGCGCGTGATCAGTATGAAACAGTTATGGCTTTCTGCGGGCAGGCTTTAACGCATTTGCCGCAGCGGGTGCAGAGCGAGAGCCATACTGGCGTTATCTGCCAGTACTGCGGGTCGTAGGGATTATCCTCCTTCACGTTGAAAGCCATGTGTCGCACGAAGACCGCTGGGTCACAGACCAGCAGGCACTTGCTGCACTGCCTAGGGTCTATTCCCCCCGTCGCGTTCCCGCATTTAGAGTAGTCGATTACTATCTTCGTCTTCCCCACCCGTGTTCACCCCGGGGGCTAATACTTTCCGCGTAGGAGAGGGTTCTCATCCCTTGGCACCAGCCTTATCGCGTCGTGTGGACACCTGTCCCTGCAGAGCCCGCATCCGAAGCACTTAGTCGGGTCTATCAGTACTCTTTTAAGAGTTGGGCTGAACCTTATTGCGCCGAACTGGCAGCTTGCAACACACGTCTTGCAGCCCTGGCAAAGATCCGGGTTTACTTCCGCGTAGTACTCCGCCTTGTAAACAGTATGGAGGCCGAAGTCCATTCTTAAACGCAGGCCGCCGCACTGCGGTGTTTCGCACGAGCATATTGCGCATATGTAGGGCACTGGCTGGAACCAGACTGTGGCCACCCGCCCCTTCCTGTTCTGCTCCTCCAGAGCCGCTGCCGCTTCATCCCGGCCTAAACGCACCTTAGTGTTCTCAGGGATGAACCTGGGTAGTTTCTCTATCACTGTCGAGAGGACTCCGAAGTTGATGCAGCACACGTCTTTAATGCCTTTCTGCATCATGCGGCACATGCAGTAGTTCTGAATAATGGGTTCAGCGGCGAGGTTGAGCATTATCAGCTTCGCCTCCTCTATGGGTATTACTTGGCCGAAGTGCCCATCTGCCCTAACAGGGTTCCTGTTCCTGCTTTCAGAGTGAATCATCCCCTCGACTGTCCGCCGGATCACCCGGCCTATGATGGGCATTCTAAGCTTGTAGCCCAGTCCTATTGACGACATACCCATTATCTTCCTTATGTAGACCTGCTCGAAGTTTCTCCACTGCTCCTCCAAGTATGCTTGAAGATTCATGGCTTCAGCCAGCTCGTAAGAATAGTTCCTGGCGTTCAAATACCATTTTCCACCGGCGCCATGCTTCATGCACCAGTCGCACATGGTTAAACCATTTTAAAAAACCATGCTTGTTAATATTTAAGTCTTCTCAGCCCACGCTGTTAATATTTAAATCGTTTGAGTCGTGTTGAAAACAGGCCCGCATTGTCTTCGAAGAGCTACATTCTGGATTTGAGGAGCGTCAGCAGGAGAGACTGGGAGAAGGCAGGCGGCAAGGCTGCTAACCTCGGCGAGCTTAAGCGCCTCGGCTTCCCTGTTCCCGACGGCTTCGTAGTGACCACTGACGCCTATGATGATTTTATATTGTTCAACGGTCTTGAGGAGATAATCGAGTCTTCACTCGCCGGGGCTGACCCTTCCGACCCTGCTTCGATGGAGGAGTGCTCGAGGAGAATAAGAGAGGCGTTTGAGCTTTCCAGCCTGCCTCCGGGGCTGGCTGAGGATTTGAGAAGAGCCTATGGGGAACTGTCTGCTAAGAGTGTTGCAGTACGCTCGTCAGCCACCGTGGAGGATTTGCCCCAGGAGTCTTTCGCAGGCCAGTTGGAAACCTTTCTCAACGTTAAGGGTTTCGAGAATGTTGCGAAGAGCATTGTCCAATGCTACGCCTCCCTCTGGGGGAGAAGGGCCGTCGCGTACAGGGAGAGAAACAGGGTCCCGCACCGCGGGCTCAAGATGGCTGTGATTGTTCAGACAATGGTTCCGGCTAAGAGCGCCGGTGTGCTTTTCACGGTTGACCCTGTCTCCCCAGAGGGCTCGCACATGGTGGTTGAGTCCAACTTCGGCCTCGGGGAGTCGGTTGTTTCAGGCCGGGCTATGCCCGACAGGTTCGTCATCCTCAGGCCCCCGGGGGAAGGAGGGGGATCGTTGAAAATAGTGAGCAGGGAGATCGGGACTAAAAACTATGTTTCCAAGCCTGTCTCCGGGGAGACGGGTGTTGAGCACGTTGAGGTCCCCCCGGAGGAGTGTCTCCAGCCCTCGCTCAGCGAGGAGCATGTTCTCAGGCTTGCTGAAATCGGCCTCGCCGTCGAGAAGGTTTTCGAGCGCCCGCAGGACGTGGAGTGGGCTGTCGACGCGGATAACAGTGTTCTGATACTCCAGTCTAGGCCGGTGACCTCGCTCCCCAGGCAGGCTCCTGAGGACGAGGTTGTCTGGAGCAGGGGGTACTCAGACGACTACTGGAACGACCCGGTTACACCCTTGTTCTTCGAGCTCCTGGGCGACCAGCTTACGAACATTGTGAACATCGAGCTTAACAAGATAATGGGCTACTCTCAACCCGGCTCCAGCAAGACTGACCAGCTGCTGAAGCTTCATCACGCGCACGCCTATTTCAACCTTGAGGTTTTGAAGCGGAAGGTTGAGTACGAGATTCCCCAGTTTCTACGGAACGAGGATATTTTGAACTATTTCCCTGATGGAAGCGGGCCTTACGGTAAGGAGACGATTAGGAGGCTGCCTTTCAGGCTTAGGAAGCGAGTAATGGCTGAGCTCCGCGTAATGCTTCACGACCCCAACGGCTCCGTGACTAAGACAGCATCAGCCTACGAGGAGTGGACCCGGAGGTTTTTCAACCCTTTCTGGGAGCAGTTTGAGCAGAGGATGAGCAGCGTGGTGGGGGTCGGCGACTACGTTAAGCTGGCGGAGGAGCTTGACGAGCTGATGACCAGCCACTTCCGCCTGGTTAGGTACGGTATTCCGGTTCACAACATCGGCATGAATCTTCTCGCCCAATACTTGCTGAAGCGCTTCATAGGCGAGGAGGAGGCTTTGAAAACCTATCCTGTTCTAATATCCGGCTTGAAGCATAAGACGAGTGAGATGAACGAGAGGATAAGCCTCCTCGCCTCCCTCGCGTGCTCCGCGCCCGATCTTAGGAAGACGATTCTGGAAACTCCTTCAGACAGGATCCTGGGGAAAATAGGCTTGCTTAACACTCCTGAAGCCCAAGGGTTTCTCAGGGAGTTCAACAGTTTCCTAAGGGATTTCGGATCCCGGGGCTTCACCAGGGAGCCGTACTACCCTAGATGGGGCGAGGCTCCCCAGTATGTTTTCGACATTCTCAAGCCGCTTGTAGAGCAGGGTGTGAGCGCGACATTGGAGCCTGAAGGCTTGAAGCAGGAGGAGGCTATTAGGATGGTTGAGCACAGGATCAGGCGTCTCCGGTTCGGCTGGTTTAAATGGAAGCTTTTCTCAACGATCCTGGGTTTCGCCCGCAGATACATTGTTTTCCGGGAGAACCAGCGTTTCAACCTTGACCGCTGGATCACGATGAACCGGAGGATCTTCCTGGAGATCGGGAGGATTCTTCAGCACCAGGGGGTTCTGAACGACCCGCAGGAAGTATTCTTCCTCACCAAGAGCAAGGTTAAGAGGCTTGCCTCAGAGCAGGCGTCTCCGGGCGAGATTGAGGAAATACGCTTGCTCGTTAAAAACCGTAGGCAGGACTTCCTGAAGTATGAGAACACTACTCCAGCTAAGTTCCTACAGGGCTCCAGGGAGTTCAACGATCCTCCGCCTGAGCCCGGGCTGGTTTTCAAAGGGATCCCCGCGAGCCAGGGTGTTCTCACAGCCCCGGTGAGGGTTTTGAAGAGCGTTGAGGATGTTTGGCAGGTGCGCGCGGGAGAAATCCTGGTCGTGCCTCGCACAGACCCAGGCTGGACTCCGGTTTTCTGCAGGATCGGCGGCCTTATCACGGAGACAGGCGGGATGCTTTCCCACGGCGCCGTAGTATCCAGGGAGTACGGGATTCCGGCTGTCACGAACATTCCGAACGCCTGCATGGTTTTTAAGACGGGTCAGACGGTGACCATAGACGGGAACAGTGGCGTGGTCAGGATCGAGGGGGTGGCGTGAATGGAGCCGTTGAAGCATAGGCCGAAGAACCATGTTGAGTGGAACGAGTCATACTATTTTGTCTTCTACGATTTGAAGCATAGGCTCGGCGGAATGACTAGGCTGGGTTTCAAGCCGAACAAGAGGGAGGCCATGACTTTCCTATTCCTCTTTCTGCCGGACGGCTCCGCAGCGGGCTACCAGGCTGTGGAGGAGACTGTTGACTACGGACTTCAGGATCTGCGCGTCGGCAGGGTTGTTCACAAGCCTCTCCCCGGGGGTGTTTGGAAATACTGTTTCGAGGGGAGCATGGTTGCGGCGAGGAACCCTGCGGACCTGCCTAGGGTAAGGGGAAACCCTTCTCTGGCTTCAGGCGTTTTACCCGTCAGGGTTGAGCTTTCCTTCACGCCGATTAGCGAGGTCTACGAGTATAGTGCGCACATGACTCCCGAGTCCCGGATGCTTGGGGAAAAGTCTGGGGACGAGCACTGGGAGCAGGTTGGCGTTGTAAACGGGGAGGTTCGCGTAGGCGGGGAGACTTACATTGTTGAGCAGTCGATGAGCCAGCGTGACCATACTCACGGGGTGCGTGAGTGGACCAGCATAGACTACTGGCTCTACTATGTCGTCTGGTTTTCGAGAGAGCTTGCAGTCAACCCTGCTGCAATAATAATGGATGACGGCAGGGTTTCCACAGGAGGCTTCCTTTTCGAGAAAGGAAGGAATATTCCGGTTGAGAGAATCCGTGTTCTCGAGCAGGAGTTTCGCGACGGGGTTCTGCCCGTGTACTCCAGGCTTGAGCTGGTCGACGGTCTCGGCAGGAGGCACGTGCTGGAGGCTAGAGCAGGCCCAGTGATCCCGGTGCCCTTCACTGACAGCGAGGGTAATGTTTCAATACTTGCACAGTCTTTCGGCAGCTTTAAGCTGGACGGTGTCGAGGGCGGCTACGGTAGTTTCGAAACACTTAGGAGGAAGCCGAGGAAATAAGGAAAGCAGGCTGTTTTCACGAGAATCTTGTGAACAGCCATTCCAGGAGCCCGGTTCCTGTTTCCCCGTTCTCCTCAAGACGGTGGAGAGCCATGGCTTCAACAAGCTCTGTCACGCCCCCTTGGAACCGGCGGGTGAACTTGACGAAGCTCGACGGGGATAATGGTTTCGAGCGGACAACGTACTCTTTTCCGTCTAGGCAGGTTATTCTGGTTGCTGCCCCGCTGGGCGTACCCTGGTCTCCGCTGTACTCGGTTTCAACCTCCACGTTTGAAACAGGGATGCTTCCCCCGGCTGTTGAAACTCCTCCTGAGACTGTTTTAACACCCTTGACACTGTCCATTCTAAGCCCTATTGAGAAGCCTCTGAACTGGGCGTGGAAAGCATACCAGTGATCTATGTGCCAGTGCCTCGGGCCCCAGCTCTTATCCCTCTGCCCGTAGCCCTGAATATTCTTCTCAACCCCTCTGATTCTTATTACCCCTGACACTCTGCCGGATTGTTCGAAGTGCCCCTCCCAAGATGTTCCGCTCCCCCGGCCGAAGCTGAACGCGGGGAACCTTCCCGCCCAGAGGATCTCCGCCTCAAGCCCGGGGCCTGAGAAAACTATGCGCCAGCTTTTCAAGGCTTCAACCAGCTGGAAGCGTAGACGCCCGTCGTCTAGACACTCGAGGGTTTCAAGGCTGAAAGGCGAGTCATGCTCCTGGTGGTAGAGATGCCTCTCACCATCGTGGAAGACGGCGAAGACAAACTCCCTCCTGGATAAATTTGGGTAGAGGCCTATTGTTGTGAAGCCTGAAACCATGTTTTCCAGGTCGACGAAGTTGAAATAGTAGCTTTCCCTCCAGTCTTTTCTCTCGGAAGGCTTATGGTTCTCCTCGTCACTCGGGGAAGGAGTGCTCATCATTTCAGCCATCTACTCCGGGAGATAGTAGAGAACCGGGTCCCTCTCCTTAAGGAAGGGGAGAACCTTCATCTTCACCGCCTTCATCTTTATGCGGGCGAACGCCGGGTCCTCGTCATGAGTCATGAAGTAGGGCAGGTACTCCTCCTGCACCTCCTGGGATATTTTCCAGTCTATCTCGCCCGTAACCCCAACTAGGTCCGTGTATCTTGCGAAGCACCTCCAGTATGCTTCAGCCCCGGCTAGGAGCAGCTGCCTTCTATCCATTTCCGCGAACCTCATGTAGAGCTCCATCTGAGCAGCGTCAGCAGCCTCAGCGTAGGCGGAGAGCTCGTCGAGTTGCAGCGGCACGACTGCATCGTTCCTCCTAGTGTATGCCGCTATCCTCGTGACAAGCCTGCTGTAGTCCCCTGGCTCAACGATCATCGTGCCAATATCGTTGAAGGTTGCCCTAGCCCCGCGGATGGTCATAGCAACCCCGAGGGTTGAGCTTGGCAACTTAGCCTCCGTCGCAGACCAGGGGAGCCAGGGCCGCCTGCCGTCGTAGAGATTCGTATACTCTGAGATGACGAGTATCTCGTTCTCCCCGAATTGATATGGCCCGTGGTTAACTATTTTCGCGCGGGCCTCACACTCGTCTATGAAAGCGTAAAGGTCTACGGAGCCTATTGCCCGCCGCGCCTTGACGACCTGGTTCTCGCTAACTGGCTGAAGGTTCTCCTTAACCCAGTTTAAAGCATCCTGGTTAAGCGCAAGGTTCACTCCGCCTGAGGCGGCGACAGTAGGCTTCCCAGTGTTGAAGTAGCTCGTCGCCAGACGGTACCATTGTTCAAGCATCCATCTCCACTGCTCTCTTTTCTCAGCAGGCTCCCTGGAAGGGTCTCCCTCATGCTTATTATATATTGTTCCCATTCTTGCAAGAGAATAGTAGAGCCAGAGGTAGGATATTGAAAGAGCCTGTATGGGGGAGAGCAGGGTCTTGCTTCTAGCAGCCAGCTCCTCCGGGGTTATTCTGCTCCAAACCCTCTTCATAACGTCGTAGAGATAGTGGTAAGTCTGGTAGAAGCCGACGCAGATATACGCGTTAACCGGGAAAAGCTTTGACTCCAGAAGGGTCCTCTGGGTCACGATGTTCAGGAAAACATTGCTGAGATGGGCTATCTGCCCATTTATCTCAGACACCCGCATAGGCATGAGGGGGATGGTCGCAACTAGGCTAATAAGTTTTTAACGCAAGACATATAGAACCGTCTTGCTTTCCAAACCCAGCTGCCTGAGGGAGGGGGACGGGGCTTGAAAATAGTGGGGCGCGGCCTGATCACGATAAAGACGAGGGCGGAGGGGGAGCTGCGCTACGTTAAAAACGTGAGGGACGTGCTGGCACTCTTAAAGGAAGGGGCTTCGGGTAAGATAGTTATGGTTGACGACGCCGGGGTGACTTTGCTCGGGCCAGTGCTTTCAAAGCTTGCCGGAGTAGTATGCCTGTCCGGAAGCCTTGGTTCTCACCTCGCTATTGTTAGCCGCGAATTCTCCATCCCGGCGCTGATGGGTACAAGACTGGAGACAGCCGAGCCGATCCACGGGCGGAGAGTGATAATCCAGCCGCAGGGAGGGAGCAATGGGCTCCTACTGCTTGAAGAGTAGCCGGAACAGGCCCAAGGTTTAAATATCTTGTAACAGGGTATGGAAAACTAGTTTATGATAAGCAGGGTCCTCTGGCATTGCTATGAGCTTTATAGGAATCAGTGGCTCAAGCCTGATGAATTAAGAAAGCTCCAGGAGAAGAGGCTGAGGGCCATCATCAGGCATGCTTATGAGAAAGTCCAGCTTTATCACGGTAAGCTCAACTCCGCCGGCCTTAAACCAGGCGACATCAAGACGATAGGGGACTTAAAGAAAATACCGTTCGTAACTAAGCAGGAGGTCAGAGACGGCATACCTAGCAAGAGCATTGCAAAGGGGCATGGTCTTGAAGACTGCGTGCAGGCATCCACCTCAGGAACAAGCGGTGGCCCCATGCCTGTTTTCTACGACAAGAGGTTCCTAGACTACTCTGTGGCAAACTGGTATTTCAGAAAAATAATGGCTATTGGCCTCAGCCCTTTGGATAAGATGGTTTCAATAGAATACGGCTCGCCGGAACTCAAAACTGTTAACGGAGAGAAGACCACGGTGAACCGGGGCTCGAAGCCGAAATCAATGGGGAGAATTGCACTCGGACCAGTTGCGTCTCTGCTGAGGCGTCTTAGAAAGAGAATCTACATCGCGGATAATGCTGAAGAAGTGCTGGAGGAAATCGTCAAGTTCCAGCCGAGACTAATCGACGGCAACACGTCGTATCTCAGGGTTATCGCGGAGACGGTTCTTGATAAAGGGGTAAGGCAGGTGCATCCGAAAGCCATTAGGGGTGACGGAGAGGTTCTGGACGAGCCGACGAGGAAATTCTTGGAAACCGTTTTTGAATGCGCCGTTTTCGACGAATACTCAACCTGGGATTTTGGACACGGTGCTTGGGAGTGTGTTAAAAGAGAAGGGTATCACATAGATGCCGACCTTCTCATCATGGAGATCATTCGGGACGGTGAACCGGC
>Ga0129301_1000061_pt1 | contig 50457 bp, 63 predicted proteins | sample ConPoolayeHmetaG_FD_94489 | JGI IMG/M metagenome (GOLD analysis project Ga0129301, IMG submission 94489) | Hot spring microbial mat communities from California, USA to study Microbial Dark Matter (Phase II) - Cone Pool mat layer H metaG ...
GATGCTGGATGGAACCTATGGCGAGGGCTCGGCTGTATTGAGGGTTAAGACTGATCTAAGCCACCCCAATCCTGCAGTTCGAGATTGGCCTGCGCTTAGGATCGTTGACGCAAAGAAGCATCCCCATCCACGTGTTGGCTCAGTATATCGAGTGTGGCCCCTCTATAACCTTGCAGCAGGCCTCGACGATCACCTGATGGGGGTGACTCACATCATACGGGGAAAGGAGCATTACACGAACATGGTGCGCCAAAGGTACATGTACGAGCACCTAGGCTGGGTTTATCCTACGGCGATCCACTATGGTAGGCTCAAGATTGAAGGGGGGGTTTTGAGTAAGTCGAAGATCATGCAGGGGGTCTCGAAGGGGGTGTACAGTGGATTCGATGACCCCCGCCTAGCCACATTTCAGGCGCTGCGTAGAAGGGGGGTTCTGCCTCAAGCGATCAGGCAGATCATATACGAAGTCAACGTCAGGCCTGTTGATGCCACAATAAGTTGGGCTGCGCTTTATTCGATAAACAAGAAGCTTGTGGACAAGTCTTCTCCCAGATACTTTGCTGTCTTCGACCCTGTAATGTTGGAGGTGTGGGGGGTGGAGGGTGAAAAGCTGCTTGTCCTCAAGAAGCATCCTGAGGTCGAGTCGATGGGCTACAGAACTCTGACTCTACATCCTACACTAGACGGATCCGTGAAGGTCTTTGTCAAGAGAGAGGACATGGATAGGGTTAAGGCTTCACAGGCCTTCAGGCTGATGGGCTTCGCCAACCTCTCTGACCTAAGAGAATTTGGAGGGCGTCTTCAAGCCAGAATATCTGGCTACGACTTGGATTCGGCGAGAAGGTCCGAGTATCCTCTCATCCACTGGGTTCCCGCAGACGACTGTGTGAAGGTTAAGATGGTCGACCAGAACGGAAGGCTCATCGTCGGCGTCGGGGAAAGAGGTCTACTCGATGAACCTGTAGGCTCAATGGTTCAACTTGAGCGAGAAGGCTTCGCAAGAGTAGACTCTAGAGATGAGGGCTCTGTAACCTTATATTTTTGTTCAAGATAGTGAGTTAGCAGCCTATCTGTTTCTGAAGTTGAACGGTGGGACTCCATAAGGTTAGCTTTATATTGCACCAAAATCGAGGTTCTACGGACTTGATGACTATGTCAGGGAAGAAGGATGAGTCTGGTCAGAAGGCTTACTACGTAAAGTTTGAAACGCCAAAGGAGATCGTTGATTCCACATACGAAGTTGTAAAAAGGGCTTCTGAGTCCGGCAAGGTCAAGAAGGGCACCAACGAGGTGACAAAGGTCATCGAGCGTGGTGTCGCAAAGCTTGTCGTAATCGCCGAAGATGTTGATCCGCCAGAGATCGTTGCCCATCTTCCGATCTTATGTGAAGAAAAGAAGATACCTTATGTGTTTGTCACAAGCAAGAGTCAGCTTGGAGCCTCCTTGGGAATCGATGTACCATCTGCTTCGGCTTGCATTGTTGAACCTGGGGATGCTGCGTCCGTGTTCGACGATCTTCTTAAGTCTATAGCCAAGCTGAAGTCTCCATAAGGGGTGTTCACGATGTCAGCCTCTAAGGGTGAAGAGAAGCCTACTCCAGCAGAAGTGGTGCAGGTGATAGGACGGACTGGGGTGGCTGGGGAAGTTACGCAGGTGAGGGCTAAGATACTTGAAGGTAGAGACAAGAATAGGATTCTCACAAGAAATGTGAAGGGCCCTGTGAGGCTTGGCGACATCATACTATTAAGGGACACGGAGCTTGAGGCGAAGAAGATCAAGTGATGTTGATGCTTTCACAGAAAAAGTGCTCCTTCTGCGGTGGAGAGATAATTCCGGGCACAGGAATAGCTCTCGTCAGAAATGATGGTTCCTCCCTATGGTTCTGTTCATCGAAGTGTAGGAAGAACATGCTCTTCCTGAAAAGGGATCCGAGGAAGCTCAAGTGGACAGAAAAGCATCCTAAGCGTGCAGCTCAAAAGAAGTGATCGGTCCACTCCAAGATGGGTGAAAGGAACACTTTCACTGAATCGTCTGATGGCATCTTAGGCGTCGCCAGCTCATCTCTCTGCCCAGTGGACGTCTCATCAGGCTGATGCCTACGCTTCAAGGTCGAAAGGAGGTTGGGGGTCTGTTTTTAAGTGGGCTAATGTATCCCTTGCTCTGACGGCCAGCGGGGAAGGTATGTGACATCCCTCTCAACCGTCATGTGACAGGTGAAGTGATTTGGTGAGATATAGGCAGCCTATAGTGGTTGTCCTTGGACATGTTGACTCTGGAAAGACTTCTCTGCTAGACAAAATTAGGAAGACGGCTGTCCAGGCTAGAGAAAGTGGCGGTATCACACAACATATTGGCGCCAGCATGTTTCCAAGAGAGACCCTGTTGGACATCTGCGGCCCCCTAATAGCTGGGGTAGGTGGGGAGGTGAAGGTTCCAGGGGTTCTCGTCATCGACACTCCAGGTCATGAAGTCTTCTCTAACCTTAGGGTTCGAGGCGGCTCTGCTGCCGACTTCTCCATCATCGTCGTGGACGTGATGAAGGGTGTTGAAGCTCAGACTGTTGAAAGCTTGGAGATCTTGAGGCAGAGGCGTGTGCCCTTTGTGGTGGCGTTGAATAAGATAGATATGATCTCTGGATGGAAGATGGGGCCGAACGCTTTCGTGACAGAGTCGCTTAAGCGTCAGTCTCCGTCTGTAATCGAAATCTTGGACAGGCAACTCTATACTGTTGTAGGCAGCCTCTCTAGGCTCGGTTTCAGGTCAGAGCTGTACTCGAGGGTGAAGAGCTTCACGAAGGAGGTGGCGATCGTTCCTGTAAGCGCTAGGACAGGTGAGGGGATACCAGAGCTTCTGTCGATAATAGTGGGTTTGACTCAGCAGTACATGATGTCCAGTTTGGCTTATCAGCTCGGTGCACCATCCGGGATCATCCTAGAAGTCAAGGAGGAAGTTGGGTTAGGTGTCTCAGCTGACATCATACTGGTGGATGGTGTTCTGAAGACAGGCGATATGCTTGCTGTGATGAAGAAGGAGGGTGCGGTTCCGGCCAAGGTTAAGGCGATCCTCTTACCGAAGCCCCTCGACGAAATGAGGGATCCTACCGACAAGTTCGCCCATGTCGACGACGTCTGCGCTGCTGCCGGCGTAAAGCTTGTTTCTCCTGATCTTGAAGGTGTGCTCCCAGGCTCCAGGTTTATTGGATATGGTGGTGAGGCCGAATTTCAGAATATAAAGTCTCAGATCGAGGGGGAAGTTAAGGGTCTAATATTCGCCAAGGACGAATTAGGTTTGATAGTGAAGGCTGATGCCCTCGGATCGCTGGAGGCGATCGTGGGGTCGCTTAAGAAGAGGAATGTGCCGATTCGTTTGGCTGACATCGGGCCTGTGTCGAGGAGAGATGTCGTCGAAGCGGTCACTGTAGCGGAAAAGGATCCGTTTCTGGGGGTCATATTACACTTTCACGTCAAGGTCTACCCTGACGCGGAGGAACTCATGCAGGCCAAGAAGGTTAAGGCATTCAGTGACCCTGTCATATTCAATATTATCGAAGGGTACCTGCATTGGGTGGAGAGTGAACGTCAGAAGATCGAGTCAACAGAGTTTGGGTCTCTAACTCTCCCATGCAAGATTCAGGTGATGAAGGGGTTTGTGTTCAGGCGTAGTAATCCAGCCATCTTTGGGGTGGAGGTCTTGGAGGGTAGGCTAAAGCCGAAGTATCATATGATGAAGGGTGACGGTGTGGTCGTGGGAGCCATAAGTGGTATACAGGATAAGGGAAAGAGCATAGATGTAGCCTACAAGGGTAACCAGGTCGCTGTCTCGATCAAGGAGGCTGTTGTCGGAAGAAGCTTCAGCGAAGGCGACATCTTGTATTCATCCCCATCCTACAACGATTTCAAGACACTTAAGTCCAAGTACTTTGACAAGCTTGATGACGGCGAAAAGGAGGCTTTCGACGAGATACTTAAGATAAAGAAGGCTAAAGACCCGTCTTTTATCTTCTTATAGATACTATTTATAACATAGCTCTGTCCTGCTTTGTGCAGTGAGCGACAGAAATGGCCAACTTTAAGATAGTTCTCTCTGATCCAAGGTCCGGAAGGTCCACCGTCTACGAGGTCAAGGACAGGCAGGCTGCAGCATTTGTCGGCCTCAAGATAAACGATGTAGTCAGTGGCGCGATCTTGGGTGTTGATGGTGACATAAGGATAACTGGTGGATCAGATAGAGCAGGGTTTCCTATGCGCCCAGACATACCTGGGGGCATCAAGAAGTACGCGCTTCTGACGAAGAGCGTGGGCTTGAAGGATGCCAGGCCAGGTGAGAGGAGGAGGAAGCTTGTCAGAGGTAACACGATAACCGAAGACATATACCAGATAAACGCTGTCTTGATACAGAAGGGAGAACCTAAGGTTGAGGAATCGAAGAAGGACGTTGGGTGAAGGCTCATGTACAAGATCCCACGTCAGCCTGAAGTAAACATCGGCACGGCGGGGCATGTTGACCACGGTAAGACAACATTGGTTCAGGCTCTGACTGGGAAATGGGCGAGCACCCACAGTGAGGAGTTGAAGCGTGGGATAACGATAAGGGTTGGCTATGCTGACGCAGCGATCTATCGGTGTCCAAGATGTAGGCCTCCCTCGAACTATACCGTTGTCCCAACGTGTCCAGTATGCGGCTCTCAGGCGGAGCTTGTTAGAGTGGTAAGCTTCGTCGACTGCCCGGGGCACGAGAGCTTGATGGCTAACATGCTCTCTGGCGCTGCCCTGATGGATGGCTCACTTCTTGTGATAGCGGCCAACGAAAAGGTGCCTCAGCCTCAGACCGCCGAGCATCTGGCAGCCCTTGACATGCTTGGGAAGAGGAACATCGTCATCGTACAGAATAAGGTGGACCTCTTGGATGATGAGGAGGCGAAGGAAAACTATAGGGCGATAAGAAGCTTTGTGAAGGGTACTGTAGCCGAAAATGCTCCCATAATACCTGTGTCTGCAGCCTACAAGCTGAACATAGACGCGTTGATTGAGGCGATGGAAAGGAATATTCCGACTCCGAAGAAGGACGTCAACGCTCCGGCTCTAATGCAGGTCTTACGCTCATTTGACGTAAATCGGCCGGGAGCCGAGCTTGAGTCGATGAAGGGTGGTGTGCTGGGTGGTTCGCTTATTCAAGGCCAGTTCAAGGTCGGAGATGAGATAACGATTCTGCCTGGGATACTGGATAAGGATACGAACAGGTATGTGCCGGTAAGGACCAAGATCCTGTCTTTGAGCACTGGCGCTGGAATCGTTGACCACGTGAGCAGCGGTGGGCTTGTGGCGATTGGAACGAACCTTGACCCTTCGCTGACCAAGAGCGACTCGCTTGTAGGATCTGTTGTGAGCTCGGTTGACAACCTGCCTACCGTATACGAGTCTTTGACGTTGAAGCTGAATCTCTTCAAGAAGGTGGTTGGGTTGACCGAAGACGTGCCAGTTGAAAGGATATCCAATAATGAAGTCTTGAGGTTGAATGTGTGGACTGCTGTCACGGTTGGGGTGGTTTCATCCTCTCTGCCTGACAGGATCGAAGTGAAACTGCGGAGGCCTGTTGCAGCCCAGCCAGGTACCCGTGTAGCCATCGGTAGAAGGATAGGTGATCGATGGCGTCTTATAGGATCAGGTGTCATACAGTAGGCTGGCTTTCTTGAATGAAGTCGTATTTGACACGAACTTCATCATGGCGCTTGCCGTGAAGTCTCCCCGCGTCATCGAAGAAATCAGCAGGCTCCTGGATCCCGTGGTATATGTTGTCCCATCATGTGTCGTGGATGAGCTTCAGCGCCTATCTTCTTCCAGGCATGTGAAGAAGTCCAAGATTTCGTCTTTGGCGTTGGATATCATAAGATCACATATGAAGGTTGTCGAAGTAGGTGGAGAGGGGGCTGCAGATGACATGATCATATCATATGCTAGAGGCAGAGGCAACGTCTTCGTAGCAACCTTGGACGGCGAGATGAAGAGGAGGCTTGCCGTGGAAAACCTTAAATGTGTTACGCTCTCCAAGGACAAGGTAGTCTTGTGCTAGAAGTGTGATGTCTTGGGCTCCGCTTTGGAAAAATTAATAACGTGTTATATCATGTGGTGCGTGAGCGTTGATTAGGGGCTGACCTGTTTGTTTATGCAAGTTGAACTTCAAGACGTTGTACGGATTCCACCTGACCAGTTTGGAAGAGATCTGGTTGAGGTTGCCAAGGACCTGCTGAAGAAGAAGTATGAGAGTATGATAATTCCTGAGCTGGGGTACATCATTTGGTTGAGTGATGTTAAGCCTGATCCGGTCGGCAAGGTTGTTCCAGGAGATGGAGCCTCATACCATCATGTCCAGTTTAGTGTCCTAACCTTCTATCCTAAACTTCAGGAGGTTGTGGAAGGAGAGATCGTGGAAGTCACGGACTTTGGTGCGTTCGTCAGAATCGGTCCGACAGACTCTCTTCTCCATATCTCCCAGATAATCGACGACTACGTGAACAGTGACACCAAGAGGGGGGTGATCACCGCCTCTCAGACAAAGCGTGTGTTGAAGGTTGGCTCCAGAATCCGCGCGAGGATAACTGCGATCAGCCTATCGAGGGGGGAGTCGATCGGCAAGATTGGGATAACCTGTAGGCAGCAGTATCTTGGAGCTCTAGAATGGATCGAAGAAGACGTCAAGAAGGCTGCTGGTGTAGAAGGGTGATCTGTTGCCAAGGGAGCTTGCATGTAGGAAATGTAAGGCTTTGACGTCTGGGAAGGTCTGCCCCATCTGCAGTTCCACCGACCTGACCTCTAGATGGTCTGGGCTGATCATTGTCTTGGATCCTGAAAGGTCGAAGGTGGCGAAGATGCTTAATCTGAAGGCTAAAGGAAGATATGCTATTGAAGTGAGCTAGTTGTGGACGTTTGGCTTCTGACAGAGGAGACGTCAAAGAAGCTAAAAGCGCCCCTCGGTATTCTTATACGGAATGATGAAGATAAGGCTTCTAGGGTGCTCTCCAACCTGCCTGAATGTGGTCTAATAGTTTCGGTCGGAGATGCCACATTAGACTACCTGCTTTCAATAAATGTCGTCCCAGACATACAGATCGTTGACTCGATGGAGAAGAGGATGGTGCGAGAGCAGCCTAAGCCAGCTCACGTGACAGCCTTCCACGTCTCTAATGCGAGGGGGACGATATCTGGCGAAAGCGTGGACGCCTACAAGAAGGCTCTCTCGTCGACGAAGCCGGTGCGTGTGATAGTGGATGGAGAAGAGGATCTCCTCACCCTCGTTGCGATAATTATGTCCCCAGCTAACTCGTGCATCTTCTATGGGCAGCCTCAAGAGGGGCTTGTTCTCGTCAAGGTTGACGACAATATTCGAGCCTACTGTCAGAAGATCTTCGAGTCCATGATAGAATATGGTGGATGATGTCTCAGAGGCGCCAGCGGGTAGGATATAAGCTTTCCCAGCAGCTGGCGTGCATATCGTGGATGGAACTTGAAGTTGACGGATACAGATGCAGCCTCCTAATATGTTCTGGCTCGGTGGAATCAAGTCGGCGGCTTTGTAAAGCTTAATTTACCTCTTGCAGCACCCTCCTATCCGACGGATATGTCTGAGTTGTCTCTGGTCAGCAAGGTGGAGAATCCTCTTCTTGGCCGTTTAGAAGTCTCTGCTATCGTAAAGGATGCTGCGTCTACATTAAGTCGAAAGCAGGCATGTGAGATGTTGGCGAAGGAGTTTGGTGTAGACGAGAAACTTGTTATCCCGATAGGCATTCGGGTTTCTGCTGGAAGGCGAGATGCGTTGGTCAACGCCTTCATCTACAAGAACGTGGATGATATGAAAAGGCAGCTTCCAAAGCACTATTTCGTCCGCCTTCTAAGCAAGGAGGAGCGTGAAAGGGTGAAGAAGGAGCGTGCGGGCAAGAAGGCGGAGAGGAAGCAGGTGGCTGCAAAAGGAGGTAGGCAGGCTTGAGTGAAGGTAAATCGAAGAAGGCTTCTAGAGGCGTCTGGACCTTATATAATGTTGAAGGAGACAAGATAGTGTCGAGGAGGACTGACTGCCCAAAGTGTGGGCGCGGCGTCTTCTTGGCCGAGCATGCGGATAGGCTCACCTGTGGAAGATGTGGGTACACAAAGTTCAAGGCATAGGCTGTTCCAGAGCTTCTTTGACACCTGAATTCAATGTCTTCGAAACGTTGGGTGCCACGATCGGCCTAAAGATCAGACTGTACTTTGGCTCTAGGGTCTTCTCTACGTCGCCTCTGTTGCCATATCTTAGGTAACCCCTGCAGAAGTGGTATGCTACCTTCTTGGCTGTATCCTTGTTGATGGTGAATGCGAGCGAATAGTTGAGGAACTCGGCGATATCCCATGTTCTGTCTCCGTTGTTCTTGGCCTGCTCAAGGTCTGTGAAGTAGAGTTCTCCGTCTGAATAGATCATGTTGTCAGGTTTAGCGTCGCCTAGAGTGAAGCCGCACGCATGCAGTCTACCGATTTCTTCACCTACCTTCTCGGCGACCACCTCTCTTCCCTCCTTTCCCAATATTGTGCTTACGTTTTCTCCGCTGATGTATTTGGTGACGAGCTGGATTCTGTCGAGGTCGACTGCGCAGACAGCTGCCGTCTTGAAGCCGGCTATTTTTAGGGCCAGGTTCATCCGGTACTCGTTTGCCAGCCTCTTTATCGGCATAAACTCAAACCGTTTGTCTGTTAAAGTGGCAAGAGCCAGGATAGCCCACTTCACGTTACGCGGGTCCTTGAACCTCTTCACTATCACCTCACAACTCTTTCCATCTTCTTCGAAGACGATCTTCCGTGCGACATTTATGATCTTGTCGAGTCCTCCACCTCCCACCTTCTGTGACCTGTGTGTGGCGTCGCCTGACATCCCCAAGTTTTCTCTGACTCTAGCGATCCAGTCTCTTTCGTTCACTATGAGGTTCCCCTCAGGTATCTCTAGGTATCTTGATGGATGGGTTAGGTCAGATAACGGCTTCAGTTTGGTCTGTCTCCTAATCTTCGACTTCAGTTCGTCTACTATTATGCTAAGCCCAACCCTACCCGAATATAGGTGGGTAACATATGAGGTGATGTCACGTCTGGTCTCTTCGACTACAGCCTTCAGTTTCCCTATCTTGTTGAAGGCTTTGGCGTCTGATATCCAGACCCTATCGTCGTCGAAGGAAATGCTCGGGTTCTCCTGTGTAAGCTCGATCGCCGCCGTCCTGAAGCCATCTAGCGTGAACCCAAGGTTTCTTTCCCTGTTTGGTTCACTATAGGTCTTTGTGTAGCTGTAGAGTGCAGGCGGATAGAATATGGCCCTTCTCCTCAGCTTCTCAAAAAGGAAGTACTTGAGTGGAAACCTCACGTTATCTAGAAGTGGCTGATATTTTCCGTTGAACTCCATCAGAATCTCAACTATGACCCTCTTCTTGTATTCGACTTCAATGTTTCTGAGAAGCTGTTGGCCGACGAGAGGCTCATATATGTTCAAGAATCTTCCACATACAAACTCTCCGAGGCCAGACTTCTTCGCGTCATCAAGGAGCAGCTTCTGCTCTATTGCAAGTATCGAGCAGTCGATCGGGTCCTTCACGTACTTGTATCCGATCTTGCTCACATGATTTTTTAATACGACGATAACGTCGTAGTCGCTGTCTGGTCGAGCGTATCCTGCAGCATAGGAGCCGTAGATGCAGGCAGCTGACAAGTTATCCGGCTCATATTCTCTCAATAGGATCTCCAATATTTCTTCCTTGGTAGATTCTTTGATCGCCATATACTCTACACTAGACCTGACTTCCTTTCTATCTCCCTTATTCTCAAAAGCAGTATTGGATCAAACTTAACTGTCAAGATCATGCTGACAGGCACCCTGACCACGTTTTCTTCAGGTGGCAGCTCGACAACAGGCTTTCCTTTATTGATCCAGTTGTTCAGGGTCTTCTCCTTCAGCCTTCTGTCTTCGAAGCCGTCTGAGAACTTTCTCCTGATGATGTTGACGATCTTCTTGTCCGAGTACACGTATTCTGGCTTCATAGTCTTCTCTAGGTCAGAGTACATGGCTTCGAAGGTGCTTGCTGTGACCTCGTCGGATATCATCTCGAACCTGGACATCCTCCTGACCAGGTCAAGGTAATGGAGGAGCTCGTGGGCTAGAACCGTCTTAATTGAAGGCCTTGACCCATAATACAATAGAGCTGCTGAAACCTGGACGACGATGTCCAAGCCAGAGGGGCCAGAATAGGGCAGTGTCCTCGCATAGTATACGGCGATCTCCCCGGATCCACCAGTATATATCGGCAGAATAGGCTCCACATAGTATTCGGGAAACTTCAGGTTGGATGCTTCTTCGACTTCTCTAACACAAGACTCTAAAGTCAGAACCTTCCTCGAAAGGCTGGAGAGAAACCTTTTATCGAACAACTGCTGTATCTTCGCATCCTCGAACCTGAATAGCCTATTCATGCTCTTCCATCGAAGACTATTAGGGGGGACGACTATAAAACCATACTAGAGCCGACAATAGACGAGACCTCCATCAGCCGCCACAGTCCAATCCGTCTCCTATACCATTCACGTTTGCTTGATCAGGGCAAACTTTCGAAGGGTGCTCCTCTTCTTCAACTGAATGAATGTCTCAGTGTGGCTTACTCCAGGCAATATCGCGATCTTCTTTGACACAACACTATATAGGTCCTCAAGGCTCTTAACGTGAACTTCGACGATCATGTCAAATCTTCCAGTAACCTCGGAGACGAGCACCACCTCAGGAATCTTGGCGATTTCTTCAGCTGCCTTATCCCTCTCCAAGGATTCAACGTTTACTCCAACAAAGGCCTTCACGTTATAACCCAACGCTTCCTCGTTCACTTCGATAGTCATCCTCGTTATCACACCCTTTCTCATTAGCCTCTTCACCCTACTGTACACCTTCGACTGCTTGACGCCAAGCTTCTTGGACAGCCTCGGAATCGATGAGCCAGCGTTCTCGTAGAGCTCATCTAAAATTTTTAAATCGAGTTCATCTAACCTCTTCATATTAGCCGCTTCACCATAATAAGAGGTAAAATATAAACAAAACGGTTTGAAAAACAAGAAAAGGGACGGCTCATGCGTGGCTGTCGTTTTGGCCGACAAGCAACGCTCTCAGCTTTAATACGGGAGGCTTTTCTATAAGAATATGATTTTTAGACTTGAAGAGCTTAATGTTGGAATGAAAGCCGGAAAACATAATCAAGTAGGGGTCATAAAGTTAGATGATCAGGCCTGTCTCTTCAGGGGCTAAAGGATGGGATGGTAGAACAAGGATTAACTGGGTCATAGAACAACTCTACAACGTCACCATAATCGAGAAGTAGCAGCCATCCAAGAGAGCTACAGAGTTGAAGAATCGAAGAAATAGAAGAAGCAGGATTGAAAGATGTCGTAACCATCCCAAAGTCTCAAACACCTGAGAAGACTTCAAGCAAGGGGGAATTGGCTGTGACATTTTTAGGGCACCGCTATCTTAGAAAAATTTATATAAAGAGTCAAAATAATGCATTTATGCGCAGTTCAGAAAAAATTACTGCCAGCATAATCATAACCTTTTTGATAGTTTTGTTTTCAGTGCCATCAGTTCAAAGTCAATATGAAGGAAATGTCTTTACAGGAAGTAAGATAAGGGTTGGTGTAAACGATTTTGGTGCACTAGGCGTCGATGACGAAGAACTAGGTTCAGTAGGCTTCCAATATCCAATAGGAAGTGAATATGAGTCTTTAGCCACAGGATGGTGGGGTGACGGATGGTCGGTCTTCTATGGTGAAAACTCAGCTGGCTTTAGCCCAGACGATTGGCCTTGGGGTACAATAGAGGATGTGACCCCAACCGTCTCTGTCCGAACTTTAAGTGATGGTTATCTAAAGACCATTGTTCTAAACACAAATGATGGGCAGCTTCAGTTAACATTCAAGATCAGATTCTTTACAGATAAGAAATTCTTGATAGTGGTTATGTTCATAAAGAATGTTGGAGCAGCAACAGTTCAAGACTTGGAAGCAAAAAGGATCGTCGACTGGGACATATGGTACCCAGAGATTGAAGATTATGACAATTATTTCGGTATGGATAATATTAGGAAGCCGAACATGAACCTTGCTGTAGCCTTCATCAACTCAAGCGTGTCTGGAGGTTATGGAGACATGGATATCGCTTCAATCGATACGCTTAGACCAGTATACATGGGGTTTGCATCTCGTGAAAAGCCAACAGACTACGACCTAGACTGGGACGATTATGAGTCTAGAGATATATATGACCCTTATAAGGTTTCACTATCGTATGAAGGTGCAACTTCAGCGTACTTTGATGGCTGTGTGGTCTATCAGTGGCTACTTGGTAGATTGAAACCGGGAGAAACAAAAGCATTACACATGGTTTACACAGCCGGGGACTCCCTAGAAGAACTTGAAAAGAACGTTGCACAGGCATTCAAAATTGCTGTAACTATCCGTTAAATCTTCTCCCTTTTTTTGCTAGGCTCCACTTGTAGTGGTTATAAAAGCTTAATGGTTTTGTGGAGAGTTTTATCTCTCCGGTTTGGCATTCGTATAACTGTATTACCTATTATCATCATGCTATTGGAATTGGCACCTGGGTTGCAGGGAAAGGACTATGATTAACGATTTAGGCGGGTGAAATATCAATTTCACCAAAAATGCACTATATTGTGGTAGTAAAGTAACAAAACTATCGGGCGTAGTTGCAAGGTTCTCAAACCTGATCGGGTAGACAGATATGTCAGGTTGTCAGTTGACGGCTACATAGAAGTGGCAATAGGAGACAGCATATATAATTTCTACGGAATAGTAAGGTAAAGGCACGTAGAAGCGGAGCCCTTTTTTTATTTAATATTGGCATAAAATTTAAGTATATTGTCATGCCTTGGTATGATGACGAAGTTGTTGAAAGTTAAAAAACTCAAATATTTTGTGCCGATACTTCTACTACTTCTAACAACTATGATACCTTCATCACGAGGTACAAAAACTGGGCCTAGCACGTGGTTCTATGCCCTATCATACGAGAGTAAAGGGGAAGGACAATACAAGTACGAGCATTGGTTTTTCGCTGTAAATGACATGGATCTGCCCGTAGAAAGATCTAGTTTAAAGGACTTTGAGCTCTTTGGTGTAAGCTACACAACATGGGGCGTGGACGAGGAAGGTTGGTCGGCTAAGACGATCGTTTTCGGGACTTTACGATATGATGAGGATGAAGGGTGTTGGGTGCCTGATCAAGAATCCCATGTAACAGGCGGGGGATCTATGGTTGTTAGGCCTGTGACGGTTTCAGTAGATTATGAAGACTGGGAGAGGGCTGTTTTCAAGATTTCTGCAACAGATAGTTATGGCTCAAAGGTTGCGATCAGTGGAACATATACGTGCGCAAGTGGCCCACCAGTTTACTACATCAACTTGATGATAAAGCTTACCGGACAAGTCTATGAATACGATCAAGAAAATAGTAGATGGCTTCCGACTGGGGATATAGAGACACATGTTCTTAGACTAAGCGGATACCCTCAAGACTACTATAACCTTCCACCGTATTGGATCATGGCATACGCCTATCATGACCAACTGACGTGGTTTCCACCATATTGGCCGCTTGACTAAATAGCCCTCTTTATTTTTTTTAAGATACATTTTAGCCAGATGTATCGACTTGCTTAATGAAATTTTTAGAATCCTAGGGCCTACATCTTTCTATTACTGCCTATAGACTAAAAAGTCATGGCAGCTTGGAGTAGAGCAGCTATCACTCAATACTGTTTTCCAGAATATTTTATTGTGTCTTCCCAACAGGTACCTGTCTCATTCCACTCGCCTGATAGACGAATCATCCATAACACTTAAATAGACAAGATCTGTCTCAAACCTCACGGAAAAGGTGTAAATAACATATGAACAAAATAAAGACAACCATACTACTTTCATTACTACTTGTGGGGGCATTCACACCATTCATGGCCGCTAGAGCCTCAACAGGATACATACTAATAGAGACGGACACCCCTCCAACGCCTGCGCCAGTAGATGTGGCTGCTGGAGCGAACGTCAGCCTAAACTTCGGTCAGGTGACGTTTTCAGGTGGCCAGTTCTATCTTGTCTGGAGCAGGGACGGCTTCTCACAGATCTCGTCAGGCGATTTTAAGTATTCGCCAACATTTACGACAGCAGAACTACATGGTACTCCAACAATCTCGAACGGTGTCTGGATTGGAAATGACTGGGTTAACATGTCCATTCCAAAGAACATCGGCGGAGGACACTACTATGTGAAATGCTTTGACGGCTCAGCGACATCCGTTGCGGTAACAGACAACTACATCAATGTGCTGCCAAGCTTTGAAGTTGTCCCAGACTGGGGACCTGGTGGCACCTCGATCACACTGAAGGGTTACGCCTTCACCTCAAGCGGCAAGGTTAACCTTAGCTACTGGGACCCGATCGAAGGAGAATATGTGACGATACAGAACCTTCTGTCAGCAAACGCGCTCGGCCAATTCAACTACTCTATGAAGGCACCTGATATGAAGCAGGTACTGACACCCGCCGATGAACAGCCAATAGATTATGAGATAATCACATTCAGGGCTATTGACAACAAAACAGGATATGGTTCTTTAGGCGAACTTGACTTTGACTTCACCGAATACGATAGGGGTCTGCTGCAGGCTGGCGATCAGCTGGCAGACTTCGAAAGCGGCTACCTGTATGGTAATGCCACAGACTTCACCGGTATCATACAGTTGGGAGTAGGAGAAGACCTTATAATCGCAGGCCAATACTTCTACCCAGGCAACGTGACCATCTGGTGGGATGGCACATCACAGATTGGGACCGCGTTGACGAACAGCAGTGGATTCTTTAACAAGACGGTGCAGGTTCCGATAACAACCATCGGATCCCACAATGTCGTCTTGAAGGACAAGAACGTGAAGTTCGTATTCACGATAGAGGTGATGCCTACTCTGATACTTGAGCCAAAGGAGGGGCCGATCGGCACTGTTGTGACCGTTAAGGCCTACGGGTTCGAGGCTGACACAGACTACTTCATATACTGGTATGAGAAGGAATATGGTGATGACACATGGTATTGGCTGGCTAACGCAACGACGGGATCAAACGGCCAATTCAAGACTACAGTGAAGTTCACAGTCTTCCACACATACGGCGGAGAACATGACGTTTCAGCTACCGACACCTATGAGGGAGAAGAAGCTTCCTCCATAAGCGAATATGCGACTGCTGTGTTCACTGTAACCCTGAGGCTACGCATTGTTCCTAGCACATTTGCCAACGACGGTAAGTTGGTGACGGTCTACGGTGACGGCTTTGACCCGACATTGGGCTACACACCAAACATAGACAACAACTATCTCGGTGTAGATCATCAGAATTGGGACTACCCATCATCGGTATACGCTAACGGGACAGGTGACGTCGAGCTTAAGTTCGTAGCCGCTGGGTTTGCCCCTGGCATCCATGTGTTCTCAATCTATGCTGGTGGTGAACTTGAGCCATTCTTCGTCCTCTTCACTGTAACAGGTCCATCTCCTGACACTCAGCTGATACTGAACCAGATAACGACGTCTGCGAACGAGCTTAAGGCTTCGCTGGCAGCCCTATCGTCTTCTGTGAGCTCTCTCTCCAGCAAGGTGGATGCACTGAATGCTGCTCTGACGAAGGGTGTTCAGGACATCAGAAGTGATGTTGCCGGTGTGAAGAGTGACGTTTCAGCGCTATCGGGTGCGGTCTCTTCAGGCTTCAGTGGTGTCAATGGCAAGATAGATAGCCTTAGCAGCAGTCTATCTGGCAAGGTGGACGGCGTTGGAAGCTCTCTGTCGAGCAAGATAGACAACTTGGGTACTACTCTGTCTGGCAAGATTTCTGACAGCGCGAACAGCATACAGTCTTCTATATCCAGCTCAAAGGACGCGATCTCGAAGGATGTCAAGTCATCGGTTGGAGACCTATCGACGTGGTTGATCATCATCGGCATACTGGCTGCTATAACATTGGTTGTCGAACTAGCTATTTTGATTAGAAGGCTATCCTAAAGGGGAGCCTTCACACCTCCCTTTTTTGTGTAAACTCTTATATACGGGGTTCTCTCGTACACTCTTTGGTGTAGTGGATGGGAAGGATAACGATATTGACTGGGTTCTCTCTCCTCGGTTTCGCGGTCGGCTTCATCGCCTACCTTATCGCTCCTGGAATCGTGCAGTTTCTGGTGGATGCCCTGCCTGCGATATTTAGCAGCAAGGAGGTTGCTGGCGCATTTCTGTCTGGTCTTGCTGGAGCGATAATCATGGATATCTCGATAATTTTATGGTCTTATATGTCAAAGTAGCTAGGAGAGAGGTTTCTTCTCTATTTTTGCCTGGATTATGTGTTTGCCTTCAGATGGTATGCTCGTGTTCTGTAGTATCTTGAATGTTAGCTCGTTTCTTTTGGCTGCTCCTGCTAAGGCGAAAAGCCATATTGTGGCAGGTAGTCCCTTGGATGTCATCGGCGCCTCCAGGGTATATAGTCTTGTGAGTGGATCATATCTTGTTGTTGAGTCTCTTCCAAGATTCTCTGACATGAGCGTTGAAAGTATCGGCTGCTGCACTTCGAAGCCTTTGCTGAATAGGTCAAGTTGCAGTGCTGTAACAAGGTTGTCGACGAACCTTTCTCCGATCTGGTACAGTTTCTCCTCGTCCAAGACTGACTCTGCTACTGCCTGTATGAACGCATCATACACCTTCTCTTCTCCAGAGTAGAGGCTTATCAGGTCTTCTCCTCCAAGCTGTGTTATCTGGAAGGCCTTCTTCCAGTTGATAGATTTCTTATAGAATCTGTCTACGATCACCTCTTTCGCCAGCTTGCAGACTTCTCTATCCTCTATTTCGGTGATCTTTCCAGACTGTTCGAGTAGGACGGCTGTCTTGTCGTCGAAGACCATTATGTTTGCGCCTATCGTCTTTCCTGTTACGCGGAGATCAACCTTTGAATCGAATCTTTCAAGGACCTTTTCGTCGTTGTATGTTCCGATGACGACCTTCACGCTTGCCTCTTTGGAGAGGCTGTTCAATGTCTCCACGTTTGCCGCCAGCATGTTGAATCCCCACCAGTTTAGCGCGGAAAGGAAGGTGTCTGATGTGTTGGATAAGAGCTCTCTAAGTCTCTTCTCGAAGGACTGTGGGCTGTAGACTCGAAACTTCTTCTCTTCAAAGTCCGAGAATATTGGAGCTTCTCTTCGAAGTTCCCTTATCTTCTTGTATGTTAGGATCATCCTCTTGAACCTCCTCTTTTCATAGTTGAGTCGTCTTGTGAAGACTTCCTCAGGGGCTACGGGCACACAGACTGTGGGGTCTTTGCCCGCGATCTCGACAACCCCCTTTCCTGCCAGCGATCTTATGACGCCGTAGACCTTTGTCCTCGGCACTCCTGAGCTTATGGCGATGTCCTTGACCTTGAGTTGGCCGTGTCTTAGGAGGGCGACGTAGACTTTTGACTCATACTCGCTCAACCCAAACTCCTCAAGGGAGACGTTTACGTCGCCGACGCCCAAGCTTGTCACCGCCACTGATGTCACTTCGGTTACAGCTGTCTCGGTAACATATAGAATAATAGTGGGATGTCTGGGATTTAAGACTCGGTGGTAAAAAATGTCTAACTTCCAACAGAAATGGGTGAAGGAACAGAAGCCGGGTATGGGTGACAAGGTGAGGGAGGCTATAAGGCCATCTGGCCCTCTTAAGCCACGACTGGAGGATGCTGTGCGTGCGATACAGACTCAGGTTGCGAGGCTTGACGCTACCTCCACGAAGCTGAAGGAGAGGGATGCGGCGATATTCAATAAGGTCGTTACCGCCATTCAGAAGCATGATACTCAGCATGCGAGTGTCTACGCGAACGAGCTTGCTGAGGTTCGAAAGATGAACAAGATGGTGACGTCCTCGAAGCTTGCTCTAGAGCAGATCATACTTAGGTTAAATACTGTCACAGAACTTGGCGATATAGTTGTCACTTTGGCTCCTGCGATGTCGGTGATAAGGAGTGTCAGGTCTGGAATAATCAGTGTGCTGCCTGAAGCGGAAAGAGAGATAAACGAAATCAGCGGGTTGTTGAGCAGTATACTTGTAGACGCTGGCCAAGTCAGCGGGTCGACACTGAACTTTGAAGCCGCAAACGAGGACGCGGAGAAGATACTTGCAGAGGCTTCAGCTGTAGCGGAACAGAGGATGAAGGAGAAGTTTCCGGAGCTTCCGACTGGCGTTCCTACTGGAGAGTCAGCCTTCACTTAAGCACCTTAGGTTGAAGGCGGTTGTCTAAGCCTGATCTTAGGGTTTGGGCAGCTGTCTTCTTCCCCCCACCTGTTTTTTGGTGATCGCATTTGAATTGGAGAGTCTGGAGGGTAAGAGACGACAAATCTACACGTGACCGTATTGTAGAATCTATCAAGCTGATAGAGGTTTATCGTAAGCAGCTTGAGGGCATAAAGAGGCGTCTTGAAATGAGGAGAGAGAAGCTGTTCACTTTGACGGTTAACTCTCTTGAGGAGAAGGATAAGCTTCGTGCGAAGGTCTATGCGACGGAGCATGGTGAACTCAAGCGGGTCATCAAGGTTGTGACCATGAGTGAGCTTGCGTTAACCCAGATAGTTATCAGGTTAGAGAGCATATGTGACACAGGGGACGTCATTGCTCAGGTCTCTTCAGCCTTCAAGGTTGTTAAGAAGATTGGGGAAGAGATAAAGTCGATAATGCCGCAGCTCGAGGATACGATGCAGGAGGTTAATAATGTTCTGACAGACACGTTGGCGAGCCTTCAGCAGATAAGCCCTGAAAGCTCGATCATACTTGATGTCAGCCAAGGCGAAGACATCTTGGAGTCTGCGAAGAAGTATGTGGACGAAAAGATAAACGCGCTTGAGGAGCCAAGTCCTGAAACTATTGAGGCGGCTTCAGGCAAGTACTCTTTGGACAAGATCCAGAATATCGTCCTCTTGGCTTCAGGAGAAGATGAGGAGGAGTCTTTTAAGGCGACGCTGCTGAATGCTCCACATCCAACGCCTGAGCAGGCCAGCCTAGACAGTAAGGTACTCGACTACGTAAACGCCAAAAACACTTATAATGTCATAGAGATTGCTACAAGTCTTGGTGTCCCAGTGGACAAGGTTGAGCAGTCCATATTCCGTCTTGCGGCAGCGGGAAAGATACGTCCCGAGGAAGAGTGATGGTGTTGAGTAACCAGGCCGCAAAAGAGCTTGAAGATTCAGCCTACAATTATGCCTCACAGGCCATAAGAATGGACTCTCAGGGCTCATATGGGGCTGCCATATCCTACTACCAGAGAGCTATAGCCACCCTGATAAAGCTTGCACAGCTTTACCCAGACTATAAGCTGAACAGGATGTACCTTGAACGTGCCGCGGCATATCAGGAGCGTGTCAAGGCGTTGCAGGCTGCAAGAGGTGTTACGCCTGCAGCTGATCAGGCGGCTGGAGATGTTTCCTCGGCTGCGCCAATGCAGTCTACGAGGTCTGTTGAGACGCTGAAGGCAAGCTTCGACGAGCTTGTTATGAAGGAGAAGCCTGACGTGAAATGGGAGGAGGTGATAGGGTTGGATGATGCGAAAAGGGCGATAAAGGAGTCGATCATCTTTCCGGTTAAGAGGCCTGACCTGTTTCCTCTAGGGTGGCCTCGTGGTATGCTCTTGTATGGTCCTCCTGGCTGCGGTAAGACGATGCTCGCAGCTGCTGCGGCAAGCGAGATAGAGGGCTACTTTATCACGGTCGACGCCGCCTCCATAATGTCGAAGTGGTTGGGTGAAGCGGAAAAGAATGTTTCGAAGCTCTTCAACTATGCCAGAAAGCTTCTTGAAGACAACGGTCCAGTGATGATATTCATCGACGAGCTTGACTCTCTGCTTGGAACAAGGTCTCAGGAGGTTGGTGGAGAGATAAGGGTTAGAAACCAGTTCCTGAAGGAGATGGATGGAATCATAGATAAGGGTAAGACCATTCAACTCTATGTGATAGGTGCAACGAATAAGCCTTGGTCTCTTGACTCCCCTTTCCTTAGACGTTTCCAGAAGAGGATCTACGTCCCACTGCCTGATCTGAAGGCGAGGCTGGAGATGTTCAAGCTGTATACTGCACCCTTGAAGCTTGACGCCTCCGTGGACCTGAACCAGCTTGCGAAGCTGACCGAAGGCTACTCAGGCAGCGACATCAGGGACATATGTCAGTCGGTTCAGTTGAGGGTTGTCTCTGAACTTTTCGACTCAGGGGCGGCTGTTGACAAGAACTCGCAGACGAGAGAAATCAAGATGCAGGACTTTAGGGAAGTGTTACGCTTTAGGAGGCCAAGTGTATCTCCTGAAATGCTGCGTGCGTTTATTTCTTGGACTGAAAACTTTAAGGCGCTATAGCTGCTCTATTCGAGGTCGGCTAGGGAGTAAGCCTCTTTGGGTCTCGAGGGTAGATGATCGTCTCCCTTATATTCTTCTGTCCTGTGATCACCATGAGGAGTCTGTCAACTCCAAGACCCCAGCCTGAATGCGGTGGCATGCCATATTCGAAGGTGTCAAGGTGTGGCTTGAACTCTCTAAGGTCGAGCTTCTGCTCTAAGAGCCTCCTCTCCAGTTCGTTTCTGTCGCTGACTCGTCTGCCGCCTGAAGCCAGTTCTAGGTAGCCGTACATGAGGTCAAAGGACTTAGAAACCCTTTCATCTCTTTTCTCGATGTAGAAGGGTTTTATTACATTAGGCCAGTCGTATATGAAATAGAATTCCTTGAGTATTCGACCGATTCTTCTCAGATCGTAGGTTTCTAGGTCTTCCCCCCATCGGATCTCCTTTTTTCCCTCCAGCATCTTTAATGCCTCAGAGTATGTTATCTTCTTGAATGGTCTGGCTGCTCTGGGAAGTCTTGCACCTATCGTCTTGAGCTCCTCTTGATTCTCTCTGCCGACGTCTTCTATCACCCTACAGACGACTTCTTCAGCTACATCCATCGCCTCAAATTCGTCCATGTACGCTGCCTCCATGTCGAGGCTTGTGAATTCGCAGACGTGTCTTAGTGTGTTCGATTTTTCGGCTCTAAAGTACTGTGCGATCTCAAAGACCCTCTCAAGTGACATTGTAAGCTGCTCCTTGTAAAGTTGGGGGCTCTGTGCAAGATATGCCTTCTTGCCAAAATATGATAGCGTGAAGAGGTTTGCGCCTCCCTCTGCCGCCTGCCCTATCAGCTTAGGTGTGTTGACTTCCACGAAGTTTAGATCATAGAATGTCTGTCTCATAGACTTGATGACGGTGTGCCTTATCTTGAATATTGACAGGATCTTCGGGTTTCTCAAGTCCAAGGCTCTTGCGTCAAGCCTCTTGTCGAGACTCGAGAAGACTCTTCCTGTTGGGTCGATCGGAAACGGCGGATTCGACTTGGATAGCACTTTGAATCTTTCAGCCAAGACCTCTTTAGGAACGTTCTCTGACCTGCTTCTTTTGACCTTACCAGCCACCTCTACGATGCTCTGCCTGCTTGCGCCGTTTGCTGAATTGAAGACTTCCTCTCCTACGATGTTCCGGTTCAGGACGGCCTGTGCGAGCCCGGTCGGATCACGTATTGTCACAAATGTTATCTTTCCAAGAGGTCGAATGTCCTCTATCCATCCCCTGAGGATCGCGGTTCTGTCTTCTTCTAGGCTCGGGATTTCATTCGCATAGTATCTTCTATGTTGATGCTCTACGTTCATACTCGATCATCACATCTAACCCTCTCAACAACTTTAGGACTCTCTTAACAGCCTTCTCGTCCAACTTCTCTTCCGCTCCTCTACTATATGGTAAAATTACCTTTGTAAGCTTGCTGCCATCTGGAAGCCAGACCATGTTGACTGTAAGAATTCGTGTCGGATAGAATGCTTCCTCCATCAGCTTTCGGTCGGTGGCGTCGGCTTCGAAGAGCCAGACCTTCCTGCCGAATAGCCTGTTGATATCTTCTATCGTCTTCGGACTTGATCTTAGAAGCTTAAGGTTTCCACTTCCGAAGAGTAAAACTATTTCCCCATTTGATTCGATCGCCTTGACAAAGGCGAGCTTATCCACTATCTTATCCTTTTCAGCTAATTTCGTGAGCTTCACTGAAGATTCAACGTCTAACGTGGTAATCTGCCCACTTTTCAGCTTCTTACTGTCTTCTGGGCATAACGCGCCTGTCTTGGCGCAGAAGTTGCAGATCGGAGCCTTCAAACATACAACCATCAACACTAGCTTCTTCATGGTAAATAAGATTTATCGAAAGATGCCTGGAAAGCCCACATTCTAGGCTATTGGATCAGTAAGTGAAATTCCAAAAATAAAAAATTGGGTTGGCTAAACCCCTTACTTACCTATCTCGATAAGTATAGAGCTGACGTTGCTCACTGCGCCGGTTTCGGCGTTCTTGACCTGCTCCGTGTCTATCGATATATTCTTGACCTTGACGTCTGTCGCGAACCTCTTCATGAGAATCTGTGCTGTGTCAACCGCCTTAGAAATAGCCCTTCCCCTCGCTTTCAGCGTTATCGGAGACGAGCCATTCTGAAGCAGTGTCAGGCAGGCCAGAACATAGTTCATCACCGGCTTCTTGCCGATCAATACAGTGCTTGTATCTACCATCTTGAATCGCCGTAGTTCAGCACATGGAAAGTAAACCTTTCGTTTATATATGTTGTGGTCGCCACATGACCTCATGAAAAGTCTTTCGGTTTCCTCACAACGCCAGAGATGTTCTCTTGCTTCAAGAAACTTAGGAGGCCGTTGGATAAAGTCAAAGTGCCCATTCTTTGAACAATCTAATGGAGAACAGAGTTCACTGCAATAGGTGGTGATGAAAACTTAAAGAAGTTCCATGAATAAAATCATGGAAGTGTCAAAAAAGATAAAAAGTGTACCGTGGAAGATTCAGTGGATGGTATGCCTATCACAGATACTGTAAAAAAGCAGATAGCCCAGAGGAGACGCCTATTCTTCAAAATATGTCTCAGATGTGGTTCCAAGAACAATATTCGAGCGGACAGATGCCGAAAGTGTGGGTCCAAAGACTTAAGATTAAAGAACAGGCAGGTTGGACCTAAGAAGTAGGCTGACCTGATAGATGGGCCAGTGGTCTAGACTGGTAGGACGAATCCCTCACACGGATTAGGTCGTCGGTTCAAGTCCGACCTGGCCCGCTCTCATTTGGATTTTGGTCCGTCTCATCATATCATGATAGTTGGCGTGAAGTCACACCAATATCCCTTGTCTTCTTTGGAGACTATAGGATAGTTTTCGTAGCCGACTCCGGAGAAAACACAAACTGTGGCTCTTCATACTTTAGTGCATTTATCTTGTTTATCCAACATGGTTATTCCTTTCCTTATTACGCCCAATATCTTTTCACGAAATCATAGTCACTCTTTTACCTATTAATCAATTGATGGAGGCCGATTCAAGATTTCCAGCAAAAGGTTCTACATACTCACTAGCCGTCTGAGTTCATCTATGACCTCCTCTGTGTTATTATATGTCCTTTCTGGGAGATGTGCAAGTAACTCTTTCGCGTGAGCTCTCTTTTCTCTTGTAATGTCGATGACCTTCCATCCTTGGTCTACAAGTAGCTCCTTTTTTGATATAGGATATTGGGTGTCCTCTTCGAGGACGCTCTTTAGCGAATTTAGCCCTTGATTTCTGGTTACAGGAGGGAAATGGCCTGTTTTGAGGTAGGTCTGATATCTTGCTGCATCCTTGTACATTTTGATGCCGTGGAAACTGAGTGTGATTTTGCTGTGTTTGCCTTTCTCTGTCCTTGCATGTATTTCCTGTAGCTCTTCGTCTGTGAACTGATAGATGTTATCTTCTCCTTTGCCGAATAGTCTTGAATAGATCTGGTCTGTAGGATATAATGGTTCTTTGAATGATAGGTCTGATATTGGAATTATGTTTTCTTCTTGCATCAGCTTGAGAAGTGCCTTGGGTGGTCTTCTTTGTCGAGTTCTCGCTTCCCACGCTATCCTTTTGCCGTCTAAATTTAGGCTTTCGAAGAGGTCTCTTATGGCTTTTATCTTGTTGGGGGTGTATTCTATGGCTTCTGGTGTTTCCAGAACTATTGTCTCAGACTTCAAGATATCGCACATCCTTTTGGTGTAGTCGAATGCCTTGAAGGTTTCGTTGGTTGGCTCGAGCTTGTTCTTGTGGGAGGCAACTCGGTTGAGACGTACAGAGAATTCGAAGTCTTGAGGGGTCCTTCTTCGCCACGATTGAACAGTTCGGTATGGTATCATCTTATAGAATGTTGAATTCACTTCTACGAAGTTGAATGTTCTCGAGTACGCTTTCAGCGGATCCTGATCAGGTATCTTGAAGTAGTGCCATCCTCCTGCTCCTACAAGATATTTGGTCAAGCTTGGAATATGGCATACGCTCTGACTTAAAACCTTTATTAGACATTGGCAAAATGTGATGATGTAAGGATTGGATTTGGCGGTCCTCCATTTTGGGACGAGCGGTTGGTCGTATAAAGAATGGGTTGGACCCTTTTATGATAAGAAGGATAAGATGCTCTCCTACTATTCCAAAATATTCAAAAGTGTCGAAATAGACTCCACATTTTATCGCTATCCAACAAGGGAACAGGTCCACGGTTATCATAAGACAGTATCTGGAGATTTTGTTTTCGCCGCAAAGCTTCCTAAGCTTCTGACACATGAGAAGCTCTTGAACACAAGCTTGGGGGTGAAGGAGGATCTCTTCCGTTTTTTGGAGTTGTTGGAGCCTCTTCAGAACTCTGGTAAGCTTGGAGCTATCCTCATACAGCTTCCTCCAAGTTTCTCGTATGGAAAGGACCACGATAACCTTTCAAGCTTCATCGAAATGTTGCCTCAAGGATACGATTTTGCGGTAGAGTTTAGGGACCGTTCATGGTTGAGAAGCGATATCTGGAAGCTTCTGAAAAGACATAATGTAGCATACACTATAGTGGACGAGCCCCTTCTACCACCAGAAGTCCATGTCACAGCAGACTTTTCCTACATCCGCTGGCATGGGCGAGGAAAGCGCCTCTGGTACAACTACCGCTATAGCAGTGAAGAGCTCGAAAGGTGGGTGCCTATAGTGAATGAAGTCAGTGAGAGAACTCAAACGGTCTATGGATACTTTAACAATCACTACCACGGGTATGCACCAGAAAACTGCATTCAAATTCTAGAAATGTTACAGCTTGCATTGCCAGAACAGGTTCGGGTTAAAGAGAAGATTGCCCGATATGTTCTTCAGAAGAAGGTGGCTCGTGAGGAGACGCTTGAGGAATTTGGCTTGGATACAGGGAGATATGACGTTAGGGACTTGATCTTAAAGTTGACTGATCAAGGGCGTCTGGAACGTTCAAGTACAATAAGAGATGAAGAAATGAAGGTTGTAGAGGTGACCGAAGGGCGTGTTTTTGCAAGGGTCAGAGAATACGTAATTGAAATAGATAGGGTTAACGGGATCATTGTGCACGACTGTGATGACTGGAAAAAGGGTCTTGTAAATATGAGGCTGTGTAAGCACTTATGTAAGCTTTTTCTATCGCTTCCGAGGGAGCAGTCGTCTGCGCTGTTGACGGAATTGATCGATAGAAGGAGACCTTGGAAGCTCCAGTATAGGTAGATTCTTTCCGGTAATGTTAAGCTGGGAGGAAGTTGACAAGATTTCTATGTTGACAGTGTAGCCTTACCCAGTTTAATTAAGACAGGGGTTTGAGGCGCTAGTAGAAGTAATTGATCGTGTACCTTACGGTAGCGCCATAGAAGTAGTTGGTGTTTCTTACAGTTATCTTTGTGGTGCCTGGGAAGACTGGTATCTTGAACACTCCAGATGTGGCTGCGCCTTCTAGGGGGTAGCGGGCGTATTCTATGTTGGTGTAGTTGCTCGATATTGTAAAGTAAATGTACTGTGTTGATGTGAAGTTGAACATGATGTATCCCGCGTACTTTGTACTGTATAGGAGCGATGCTGTGCCGTTCTCGGCGAGAGTGAGGGTCTTGTTCTTGTCTAAGACGGTGTTCTTCTGCAGGCTTAGTATCGATTGAAGGTCGTTGTATGTGGACTGGAGGTTGTTGTAGGCTGTCTGTAGGCTGTTGTATGATGTCTGAAGGCTGTCATATGATGATTGGAGGTTGTTATATGATGACTGCAGTGTGTCATATTTTTTCTTCAGATCGCTGTATGAGTTTTGTAGGCTTGAATATGATGACTGGAGGCTTGTGTAGTTTGATTGGATGCTGTTGAGTTTTCCTTTTAGGTTATCGAAGCTTGCCTTCAGATCATCGAATGATCGCTGGAGATCTGAATTTGTTGTATTCAGCCTGTCATATTTCAGTTTGAGGATATTGTAGTCGTTGTTGGCTGTCTGGAGTCGCTTGTTGCTGTCTTCTATCAGCTTGTCATATCGGCTTGCGAGGTCATTGTATGAGGCATCTAGTGAACTGTACCTGTCTTTTGTCTCTGTAAGACTGTTGGATAATTGGATGTTTTGGTCGGTTTGGTAATATAGTAGTGCTGAGATGCAGGCTAACAGTATGACTAGGATGACCGTTAGGCTCTTCATTTTGTCGGCTAAGATGATCGAAAAGAGCTTGAGTTTGTCCTTTTTCTCTTTTTCCATTTTGTGACATCCTCTTGCTCACGTGATGTCCACTAAAGTATTTTAACCTATTCCCATCGACTCTTTCGAGAAAGCTGCAGCCTCCACCTGCATACGATGCGAGATATTAAGCTTAAATAAGCCTTGATTTGTATCTCGAAACTGGGAAATGTCCACGTTTGTGCCTACAAAATATTTTTTGACGAATGGTGTTGGCGTACACCGGGATAGGCTCGCGAGCTTCGAGCTGGCTTTGCGTGATGCCGGCATACAGCACTGTAATCTGGTTTCGGTTTCGAGTATTATACCTGCAAGGGCTAGGAGGATTTCGAAGAAGGAGGGTTTAAAGTATATTTCACCAGGCCAGATCATCTTCGTGGTTATAAGCCGGAATGAGACTAATGAGCCTAACCGCCTGATCTCTGCTTCGGTGGGCTTGGCTATTCCTCAAGATAGGTCGATGTATGGCTATCTGTCAGAGTTTCACTCTTATGGTATGACAGGTGAAAAATGTGGCGAGTATGCTGAAGACCTTGCTGCCTACATGCTTGCGTCGACTTTGGGTTTGGAGTTTGATCCTGACAAGAGCTATGATGAGCAGAAGGAGCAGTGGCTTATCTCAGGTAGGATCGTCAAGACATCGAACATAACACAGTCTGCTGAAGGAGATAAGAGGGGCTTCTGGACTACGGTGATCTCTGCGGCTGTTCTTCTTCCATAGGCTCCAAAATCTTTTATAAACCGATAGATTAAGCTAGGCTGGAGACGTATGCCGAGAGAGATTCTGGAGCCTAAAGAATTCAGTAAGCTCGCTTCCAGCGTTGAGCGTGTCACGATCGTATGGTATGATGACTTCGCTAAGGTGAAGGCGAGGGTTGGCTCGATTCTCTACACGTGTAAGATGCCTCTTGACGTCGTGCAAAGGTTTCTTTCAAGCTTCAAGGGTGGAGTTGATGAAGTCAACCAGAAGCCTGAATCAGTGAAGCCAAGAAGGTCACGCAGGCGGAAAGCAGGACAGGTATCGGAAGGCCAGGGAGCATCGGCCTCTTCTCAAGAAGCTTCAAAGTAATATACATGCCGACCTTTATCGTGGTCAAGGCGAGGACGGCTAATGGTATTCCTCCGACGCTGTATGCGAGGGCGGTGGACAGGGAATAGAATAGGAGGTCTCCTAAGCCGACTTCTATCGATCCAGCCTTCACCAGGAGGGGTGAAACACCTTTATCGTGTGAGGTCTGTGCTAGATGTTTGAGTGGGCCTCTGAAGACATCGTATATGTCGAATAGAGAGAATCCGACCAAGAGTATTCCGACAGCGAGGTCTGAGAACATCAACTTGATCAGGAAGGCGCTTGCTCCAGTCATCCATATCGAAGCCGGTGTAGCCAGATGTGTAATGTTCTTGGCTGAAGATATGAATGTTACGGCGGCTATGATGGTGCTGGCTCCTATGATGATGTACTCTTGCATCTCAGAGATTTCTGGAAAGAGTAGTATGGTGGCTGTCCAGAAGAGTATTCCACATAATATGCCCTTAAGTGAAGATACTATGTAGTCTAACCTCACTATCTTCTTCCTCATCACCCAGACGAAGATGAAGGACACAACAAGTGAGGTGATGATCAAGTATATTGTGTTGCCTGCTGCCACGAGTGGGTCTGAAGTTGATGGCATAAGTGGCTCATCATACATTTGCTTTGATGATATTTGGAGGGCTAAAGTCAACAGTTCGGAGAGTAGGACGAGGAAGGCGAGCTTGTAGAAGGTCTTGAAGAGGCCTCACCTTCGACTCTTCAGCTTTTCTCTGCACGCGTTGCAGAGAGTTGGAAGTTTTTCGTCGACTTCCTTTATTGAATTGGAGAAGGACATGATGCATGTTGGTTCGAGGCAGTGTGTTAGACCCAGCAGGTGTCCGATCTCATGCGCGCTTTCCTTGAATATTCTTTCTTCGACGGTCTTAAGTCCAAGGTGGACTCCTCCTGGTAGGATGGCGAGTCTGGCCGTCGACAGGAGAGATGCTCTTTTAGCTATGTTGGTGACACCGAAGACGTAGTTCATCTTTGGCATAGATATGTCGACGCTTGTTAATCCCAGAACCTTACCTTTCCTGTCAGCATCTCTTCTCGCAGCGACTAGGCCTATTATAAGGTCTGCCTTGTACTGTCTTCTTGAGCTGTCATATTCTTGGGCTGAAAGGGGTATCACGTCGATTGAAACATCCGGTTCTCTGTCATAGGACCTTATCGCTGCCTCGACTTGAGTCATGTACTTGTAGCCGTCCATGTTGTAGACTGGGTAGACTGATATCTTGTCTCTAGAGCTCATATTCTCCACCTGCTCTTGGAGCTGTTGCATCTAGTCCGAATTTATCTTTTATGTCTTTTGCGAACTGGATACAGTTTTCTTCTTCGCCGTGCATGGTGAACACCTTGGGGCTTCCTTTCATCTTCTTGAGCATCTCCAAGAACTCGCTTCTTCCACTGTGTGATGAAAAGTCAAAGTTTCTAACTTCTGCCTTCACCTTCTGAGGTTTGCCGTTGATCAATGCAACCTTGCTTTCCAGCATCTGCCTTCCTGGGGTTCCTCGAACCTGATAAGATACGAAAGATATCCCATTCTTTGGGTTTCCACTGACTCTCTCGTTGTAGAATGCTGCCGCGCCTCCGACCAGCATCCCAGCCGGAGAGATTATGACACATCTCTCTTTGACGATCCTCTTTCTATCCTTCCAGCCTTCTACTCTCTTCACCCAATTAAGTGCTTTGGACAGTAGGCTCAGGTCTCTGACGTATTCACCATTCCTCAGCAGTATATCGTTTGTCTTAAGGGCCATGCCATCCATGTAGACGTCGTAGCCGAACCTTTCCTTATAGAGGACCATCGCGACCTCCTGTGCCCTTCCAACTGCGAAGGCTGGTACAAGTAGGGTTCCATCTCCTTCAACGACCTGTCTCGCATATTCCACGAAGCTCTTTTCCACCTTCTCTCTGTCTTCATGTTCCTGTAGGGCGTATGTGCTCTCTGTTATTAGCACGTCTACTTCGCCCAATTCTATGTCTGCTCCTCTGAGTAGGGTTGTCTTTCTAGCGTTTATGTCTCCGGTGTATATGACCCTTTTCCCGTCGATTTGAATGGTTGCCATGCCTGCGCCTGGCAGATGTCCCCCCTCCTTGAATTCCACTGTCGAATCTTTGACTTTGGTGGTCTCGTTGAACGAGGTGCCATTGAGGTGCTTTCTCATGTTTAGGAGGTCTATGTATTCGTAGGGTAGATACAATCCTGAGAGGCCTATGAAGTCTTCGATGAGAAGTTCTGAAAGTTCGAATGTTAGGTCTGTGGTGATCAAGGGTACTCCATCGTCTATGTATAGTATCGGTACTGCTCCCGAGTGGTCGAGATGTGCGTGGGTGAGGACTACAGCGTCCAAGTCTCTTGGCTTGACGTGTATTGGAAACCCAGGCTCTTCTCTAGAAAGCATTACACCATAGTCTAGTAGGAGTCTTGTCCTTTCTCCGGCTAGGAGGACACCTGATCGTCCAACCTGTCGAGTTCCTCCGAGGAATTTTAGTCGCATATTTGCTGTATCGACATAGACATCATTTTATACATCTTTAACCATTTCCCTTGCGATGGTAATTAGGGTGTTTACTGGCAAAGAAAGGTTCAGAGGTTGCGCGCTGATCACGGGCTTTCATGGGATAGGTTTCACCGGATACTGGAGCGTCAAGTATCTGATTCAACAGCTCAAGGCTGAACGAGTCGGCTTCATAGAAAGCATCTTCTCTCCCCCAATATGTACGGTGCACGGTGACAGGATCGTCACACCATTTGAACTCTATCGCAAGGAAAACCTCGTCTTCTTCAAGGCAGAGGTCTCTCCACCCAGAGAAAGGGAATACTCTTTCTATGTGCAGTTGGCTGACTGGATCGCTTCTGCGAAGTTCAAGGAGGCTTTCTTGATCGGAGGCTTAGATTCCACGTTGAAGGATGATGCTACAGCCTATCGGATCGTTCACACAAGCAAGTATGCTGTACCTGAGGTCCTCAAGGATTCTCTGGTGCTTGAAGACGACCGGCTTATTGTTGGGCCGATCGCGATTCTCCTGAACCATTTTGAAGCGATAGGTTTTCCAGCTCTGTCTGTCCTATCCTTTGCCGCCCAGAATCGGCTTGATCCAAGAGCTTGCGCAGAAGCTCTGTCTGTCTTGAGCAAGGTCTACGGTGTCAAGGTCGATGTTAGACCGCTTATAGAAGGCGCAGAAGCTATCGAGCAGGAGCTGGCGAAGCCAACGGTCAGAGAAGAAGATAGAGAGAAGGCCACTGGTTCATTCTACTCCTGACCTTCTCCCACCCCTTGAGCGTATGACTGAAGGGTGGGCTTTCTGCCTATTTTAGTAAGCCTTCGATTTCGTCGACGATCTTTTCGGTTCTTCTATCGTGGACGATTCTTTTCTCTGGAATCGTCTTGCTTTTTCTGAACCATTTCACTATTTCCTCATACCTGCCATTTGAATGGTCTACTAGAACTGCTTTCTTGAAGTCGTATGCTGAAAGAAATCTCCTGAACCTTTTGACCGACTCCCTCTTCATTTCCTCGTCTAGGGGCAGTGATATCTCATGCTGTGAGAATGGGTATATGTCACAGAGTTCTATTGGCACGACGCCTATGGGAAATATGCCGGCACAGAACTGTATTTCATCTATCCTCTCGCCTATCCTGCGTTCTGTTGCAGCCCTAAGGCGGTAGAGGAACGAATGGTCGTTTGTAGCAGAAAGATGCACTACTATGGTCTCCTTCTCTATGTTTACGTTTTCAATGATCCTATTGAAGCTACGTCTTGACTCTGGCCTATACTGGTCTGGTGTGCTGCAAAGGTATAGTCCGTGGCTCTTGAATATTGATGTTCCCTGCTCAAAATACTCCGTTAGGTCCTTGAAGGTCTTGAAGGCCGCCCAAGTCTTGGGATGTGATCTGGACTTGGCTGCCACGTATTCCCATAGTCTGCCGTCGGATATCGCCTGCTTTATGCCTTTGACTTCTTTGGAGAGAATATGTAGGTTGTGTGTGGCCAGCAGCCTAATCATGTCGCCGCTTTCTCTTATCTCGTTGGCTGTGTAGTTGCTGCAGACGGTGCATTCGCATGGAAGATATCTTAAGTCGTCTAAATGGTGTGTTCCATGCTCGGTCATGTATGCTCCCCTTCTGGCGTAGAGAATGTATGATGCAGAATCGAATAGGTCACAGCCAAGCGAGACAGCTATTGGGAGGGTCAGCGGGTGGCCTGCGCCGAAGAGATGAAGTGGCCTATCTAATGGTATATTCCTCTTCGCAGCCAGAATCATTTTCACCAGATGTTCGAAGTTGTACTGTTCCATTACCTGAGTCGGGCTGCCTAATGCGAAGATGTCGAAGTCGATCTTCGACATGATTGCTGCACTTTCTTCTACTAGGTCGTAGAATGTTCCTCCCTGTATGGGCCCTGTCCACAAGATTCCGTCTCTGTCGAGGAGAGGTTTGGATCTTTCCGCCGCCTCAAATGTCTTCTTGACTGTCTCTTCAGCTCTTCTTCTATTCTTGGTGAAGCCGGTGGGTGTGTCCAAGATGACTCCTATATCTGTTCCTATCGACTTCTGGAATTCGACGATCTCCTCTGGTGTTGTCTCAACCTCTCCGTACTCTAAGAGCTGGTAGGCTCCTGAGTCGGTCATTATAGGCTTGTCGAAGTCTAGAAGCTCATGTACTTCATATCGTTCTCCACTTTTCCTGTTTCTTTTCAAGATCAAATATGAATTTGTCATCAGTGCGCCAAATCCCATCTTGGCCATCTCCTTGGGTTTTATCGTCTGATTGAAGGGATGGATGACAGGCAAGACCGCTGGTGTTTCTATTTTTCCTCTTCTTGTCTTTAAGATGCCTATTCTAGCCGCTAGGTCGGTCTTCTTCACTTCGAAAGTTGGCATCCCATCATTGTCTTTTCGCAGTTTCTCTTAAATATTCCTCGTAGATTTCTCTTACCCTGATCGTCGCCAGCCCAACACCTTCTACACCCTTTTCTGTGACTTTGATCTTGTCCATGACCATGATCGTTCCCAATTCCTCCATCAGCCTCACGTTGTTCGGGAAGACCTTCTCCAGTCTGGCAGCTAATGCTCTCAGATCAAAGAGTTTCTCGGTTAACTCTATTCTTCTCACAAAACTACCATTTATTATCAGCTTGTTGATATTTTCTCCTCCGACAACATTGCTCAAAATAACGTTCAGGTTTTCGCTTATTGCAGAAAGTTGTCCACTGTATTTTGTCCCATCCATGGTTTCGATTGTGACCTTCTTGCCGACCAAGTTCACCAACTCTTCAGCGAACTTCTTGGTTGTAACGGCAGACATCAAGAACCTGCTCTGCATTGGCTATCTCCAACTTCTATTTTAAACTTACCTGCTGTGGCGATGCTTGCATGTCTACGTTGTCTGGAAACAAGATGTTGATCGAATTTGTCAAGCTCTCTCCTATAATACCAGCAGCATGTAGCTTATGTATTCTAGATCAAGTAGATGATGCAACTTAGAGGTGTATTCGATAAGAGCACCTTTCTAGCAGATCGGCCACATGGAAAAGGGGCGGTTATGTCCACTATGCGACAGTAGACTTCTTCTTGTCGAAGACGAGCTTGTATGCCAATCATGTGGCTACGTCCTACAAGACGATGTGCAGGCTCCTATATCTAGTAGGGAAGCTGCCTATTTAGGTGGCAGGCCTATCTCAAGCTATGAGCTTGGTAGTTATGTCGGCCCTCCCAAAATTGATTCGATGGATAATACTTTTCAAGGCATGGGTGGGGGGCAGTTGAATATAAGATACCTTAAGATGGTCTCAGATTACGGTTTCAAGTCTTCAAAGGGTTATGAAGAATACTCGTGTATGCGTATAATATCCCGTATATGTGATAAGTTGGGGCTGCCGGAAGCGGTCTCCTTATATGCCCTAGACTTGTCCAAGAACTTCTTGGATGCTAGATCGAAGGCTAAGGGTATAAGTATACCGGCGGTCTGCCTCTATTCTCTCATGGTGTCCTGTAAGAAGTTTTATGTCAACAGGGTTAACACTAAGAAGCTGGTTCAGATCTTTAAAGAGCTTGGATATCGTGTTAATCTCTCATCGATCATAAGGATGTCTATTGCAGTCGATGTTCCGTTGACACCGAAGCTTTCTGAAGACTACCTTTTGACGATGATACCTGCTGTGACCTCTAACCCAATAGTGAATGAGAGAGTGAAAAGATACTATTCCTCCTCTGTGGAATATGAGAGAAAGCTGTATCGTACGATTATGTCTGTGCTCGCTTACGTTGAAAAACATAGGAAGGGTGGACATAATCCATACGCGTTGGCTGCCACATCAGTTTATGCAGGAGAAATAGCTCTCTCGAAGATAGAAAGGCGTCAGCCTATTTTTTCTCAGCATATCGTCTCCCAGTCTGTTGATGTCGCAGAATACACTATAAGAGAGCAATATGGAGAGCTTTTTAGAGACGCGGTCTCATCTTTTCTCTTTCAACTGGCATCCTCTAATCCCTGAATGTGTGGGCTTTCTGCGCTGTTCTGGTAAAATGTTAACGAGAGCTCGTCGTAGACTGTAAACTTTCTCTTGGCTGAGTCGAGGGCTCCTTGGAAAGACGTCGAACAGAGGAGCCGACAGCAGATCGTGAGAGATTGCTGATCTAAATGTATCTGCGAAAAATGCACCCTACATTCTCCAACATATCTTGAAGATAAGCCGATTACATAGTTTCTGATCTGCTCTTCTGTCATGTTCGAGAAATCAGTTTCCCCAATGGTATTCTCTAGGTATGCCTTCATGCTATCTATTTCCGCTAGCAGCTTATCGAAGTCTATGGAGTAATCGACCAAAACCTCGTCTTCTCCGTGAACCTCGTTTCCAAGGCCATCTGACACCTCGTACGCTAATTTCAACATAAACTTTGTGCCATTGTATTGGGGGAACTCTTCCAACCTTCTAGCCTCTGCCTTCTGGTTTTCTTGAAGCTTGCTGCAGACGGCTGAAACAGATGCTTTCATGCGGTTTCTGGTGTACTCTAGTTGTAGGCTGGTTTCCTCCAGCATCCTACTTACTTCCATGTACTGGTGTATCTCTCTCGAAGATGTGTTGGCATCCAACAAGTTGAGGAACTGCGTCACGATGTTCACTTCCAATTCGTGGACTTTACTCTCTAACGTGGCGATCCTGCTTGAGGACTCAAAATAGTTCACGATCTGCCTTTGGCCTGATAATATATATAGGGAGCATAGGACGAAACTGAAGAGTATGACCAATGTGGTAGAGGTGTTGATCATCGCTCTCCTACCCATACTTCTATCACCAGCTCAAGGTCTGCCTTAAAGAGGTTGAAGGTTGCTGTACCCTTGTTCCTCAGGTCCGGAGTTCCACTGGAGAAGGATGAAGTTCCCAGGCTTATCTTCATGTATGTTGACTCATGTAGCCGATTTGCTGACAGAAATCTTTCTAGCAGCTCCTGCATCGTTCCTGCTTCGATGGCCTCAAGTATTCTTGGAATCTTGTAGCCTATGAGGAACTCTTCAAGGACCTTCTGCGCCTTCTTCTGGTTATCTTCTGCCTCCCGATAGTCGTGTAGGCTGTAGAAGTAGAGGTTGTTTAATATGACTGTTGTCATCACTATTATCACAATGCATGATGTAAGTTTGTCAAAGAGCTTGTACATTTTGTTTCTCCACCAGATCATGTGAGTTGGGCTTCAAGCCCTACTGTGGCATGATATATTATGAGAGCGAGAGCCAACAGTATCAAGATCAAGATGAGAAAGTACATGACCTCTATAGCTAAATCGATGACTTTGCTCATCCGCTTTCCACCAGTATCTTACCGTTTATCTTGGAAATCGAAAGTTGGCGATCGAGCTCTATGCTTGTGTCATAGAATGTGACGTTTGCGCGTTCGTCGATGCTTCGATCTTTTGCATGTAATGTTATCCTTGTGCCTGACGTCGTCAGAGACAGCCTATCGCCGAATGTGCTGGAAAGTGAGAGTTTGACTGTCATGCCTTCTTCAAGTTCTCCGCTGATCTTCGATATGGAGGTCAAGATGGTCTTGTATTGCTCGAGCTCGCATGTGCTGTATAGGTGCTGTACAGTTGGAGCCAGAAGCAGTAATGTGAGGACTCCAAGGGAAACGTATGCTGTGAAATCCCATGCTCCTTCTATGGTTTCACTCGGCATCTTCTACCACGACTAGGATGTATCCATCCTGTCTGCTCAGTGTGAGCGTGGCTCTTCCATAGGTGCTTCTAGTATCCTGTACCAGGATGTGGAATGGGTATCTTCCAACATGGAACTCCTGGCTTCCTACGACGATCTTCAGAATGTTATCGCCGTATGTGATGTAAGCATCTTCTTGTAGGACCATATTTAGGGAGTTGTCCTGTCCGAGGTCGTAGGTTCTCCATACTGCATCATCCAATTCTCTGGCATATGAAGAATAGCTGTCTTCTAGCACTTTTCTGCCTGCTTGTTCGATGATGTTGTACTGTGTTGGCAGTAGTGTAGAAGCTAAGACGAGTCCTATCCCGACTATTAGACATTTCTCTAAGATTTCAACCATTCTTTTTCATGAAATCATGTTGTTGGCGTATTTAAGGATAAACAGCGCTCTATGCTTGTAGTTGGGCATGAACTTGAGGGGGATTCTCGGGCCTGTCAGGAAGCGGCCTACGTCTTCATCTAAGAGACCTAGTCTCTTCGTTGAGCTTCTGTCAGAGGACGGCGTTGGCCTCCCTAAGATCGATGGCTATCCCCTGGAAGTTTTCGAGGTGTCCCTGAGAAATCTTCAAGGTAGAAGCCTATACCATGTATCATGTTCTAAAGAGTTTCTCTCACGGTTGCTGGAGACAAAATATTTGCTGGATGAAGTGTCGGATGATCCTCATCTCATGGACTTTGGGGAGGTGTCTTTAGACTCCTTCACCAGACATCTTGGCAGCCTCTTCCTGTCCAGGATGACTGAAGATCGCCTGAGGGAAGAGGATAGGACAATTTTGGGTCTTGTCCTAACCTTCGAATATATGAAGATATCGAGGATTTTGCCTCTTATGCTGGATCCTCATGTCCAAGAATTCTACGTGGATTCTCCGGCGACATCCGTATACCTTGACCATGACTTGTGGGGTAGGTGTCTGACGAACATACAGTTTACACCAGAAGAAGTTAGGGCTCTGACTACTCACATGCAGACATTTAGCGGTTACGCGCTTGACTATTCCATAAACTCCCTTAAGACCGATTGGCGGGTTAGAGAATATGTGTGCAGAATTTCCCTTGACATATCGCCGCTTTCTGCAACCGGCTTCAGCTTGGATGTGAGAAAGATATCGTCGAAGGTTCACACGATGCCTCAGCTTGTTAGCTCGGGCGCTCTCTCGAAGGATGCTGTCCTATACCTGTTGTTCTATTTGAGCCTCGGCCGAAATGTGACCATAATAGGGGAATCCAACTCGGGAAAGACCACGCTCCTTAACGCTCTAGACCTTCTGCTGCCACCTCAAAAGAGGAGGATATATGTAGAGGACGTCGTGGAATCGATAGACCTGCTCTCTTACAACTATCATCAGGCAAAGTACAGGGTTTCACCTTATGACATCGGCGCACAGAGAAGCTCAAAGAGTGTCGAGGTGACCAAGATTCTACATCGCTCTCCGAACATAATTATTCTTGGAGAAATTCAGACGAGGGAGCACAGTGAAGCCCTGTTCAGTTCTCTATCCTCTGGGATACGAGGCATGCAGACGTTTCATGCCACATCTGTGGAGCAGGCGTTCAGGCGATGGATATTCTCCCATGGCATAGATCCCGTGAGCTTAAACGAGTTGGATGTGATTGTGCAGATGAATAAGACTTCTACCTTTCCAATCAGACGCTACGTTGCCTCCGTTTCAGAGGTTTCGTCTTCCGGCTCTTTAAGTTCGGTTGGGGAGAGGATTCATCTCTCTCTAAACGAAGTCTTCGCTAGAGATCTTGGAGGAGATATGGTCTGTCTGTGTCCCATAGAGAAGACTTGGACGTTCAAGAAGTTAGTTGGAGTATATTGTGAGACTTTTCTGAAATCGTATTTTGGGACGATGTCGAAACTTTTTGGGCCGATACTTGATTCAGGCACCTCCTTCGATCGCCTTGTCAGGCTCGTTTCTGGTGCATGGAGTGAACTGAATGAATCTGCCAATGTCTGAGCTGAGAAAGGCTTACTTTTACAGGAAAGTGGACGTGCGCAAGCATGTCCTGGTATCTATTCTATTTTCTCTTACGCTTTCACTTGTCCTGGCCTTGATGTTTCCAGCTGAAGGTCTTGTATTGAAGGGCTTCTTGTTTTCTATGGCTTTTGTCGTTTTACTGTATTTTGCCTTAGGCTATCCATATCTGGTTTACTCACAGCATCGTTTTATCATATCTTCTCTGGGCTACATGGCGCTATCAGACCTGAGCATAATCACATTGTTCTCTTCACTTTTTGATGCCTGCTATCATGTCTATCGGTCTGGGTACCCAATAATTTCTTCTATGTTTAAAGATGTAGTGGTATCTGGTCTTAGAGGTGAAGATGTGTCTGAGTCGATTATTAGGTTAGCTGATTTTCAGCCTTCATCTTCTTTCAAAGACGGCCTTCTCTCGGTTCTACTAGGTTGCCGTACAGCAGGCGACGACGTCGTCAAGACATATGGGGAAGCCGTGGACATCTACAAGTCCCTGACTTCGCAGCTGGAGACAAGATTCTCTGTCATGATGGGTCTATTCTTCTTCTCTCCAATAGTGGGTGTAATATTTTCGTCCATATATATTCGCGATTTGTTTCAAGTTGTAGCCTTGACGGCTTTTCTCGTCATACTTCAGAGTCTTATCTATGTGCTTCTGACGAGAAGCCTTGTCAGACATAGGCTGGTGTAGAGGTTGCGGCTGCAAAATAAAGGCAATGAAAGGGAAGTTAAAGGGTTCGACGAAGTATCCTTTCTAGAGGATCTGTCGAAGAAGATGCTTGAAGGATGTAGTCTAGAGAGAGCCCTCCTCGAGGCTCTCAGGTCATCTAAGGTGCCGGCTATAAGAAGGCGTATGATCTACCTGTTGAGGGGAGGAAGCTGCTCAGAGGTTATGGAAGGTCTACCTTTCAGCTCCACTTTGCCGCTTTTCATCCTAGACATAGTGAAAATAAGGGCTATCTTCGCTGGCAAGGTAGCGCAGGAGCTTGTGTCCATACTTCTTTCTAACAGGAAGCTCGGTAGAGAAAGATCGAACTTGCTGGAGCTTCTCTACCACAGAAGCCTAGTAGTCGTAGGCCTGCTAGGTCTCTCGTTAGCTGTCCTGTCGAAGATCTCCCCGATTCTGTCTACACTCTATGACTTCGACTTCTCGGTCAGACTCGGGACGGGTGCTCAAGGCATTGTTCAGTCCTCTTTTGCGCTTGGGCTTGTCTCCTCTACGCTTTTGGCGCTGCTTTTTGGTAGAAGGAAGCTGATCGTCTGTGTCCTGATCTATGTCGTCTTCTACTTTGCAGGATACTGTCTGTCTTCGCCTTTGGATACCTTGATCAGCCCTTGACGTTGGCGATTAAATACGTCGATGACATATTATGTAGACCGAGGATGGCATTGGAAGACACGATATCGAAGAAGATGAAGAGGCGTGCTGTTCAACTTGTAGAGGAGGCGATCTTGATTTCTGTAGCCCTCGTTGTCTTGAGCCTTGTGATGGGTGGAATAGAGTCGGTGCTCAACCAAGTCTCTCAGCTGACTTCTTCCATTTGGAGCTCGGTCTCAAAGGCGGTTGAAGACCTATTCGGTTTTCTATGGAAATGGTGAAGAAAAAGAATCTCTTTTGAAGGAAGGCAGGTCAGATGATCGACATAGTGGACAGAAAATATCCGTGTGTGAAGAAAGACGATAAGATAAGGTTGTATTCGGTGGTGCAGCTTAGACCTAAGCAGATTTCCCAATTTGAAAAGCCCGAAGATATATCATCTGCCGAAGTTATTGTATCATATAGGAAGGCGGTTGGCTTTTTTGAAGGCCTCTATAAGGCCAATATTCCACTGCTTTATCTTGTATCTGTTTCCGCGAAGCATCAGTCGCCGATTGGAAGGCTTCTGAATTTGGCTCTTAAAGGTGGCGGGGAAGACGATGATGGGGGGATGTTCGAGCAAGCCGTCTTCGCGATAACGTGGGTTGAAGGCGCAGCATCTAAGATGGATTTCATGAAGTCTGACCTTGACCAGCGTACAAGAATATTGTGTACTGCAGCCAGTGTAGGATATGGAGACTTTGTCCCAGAAGTGTTGACTGGAGGCGGCTTGGAAAGCTTCATCAAGTCTATAGTTCAGCCGAGGGGGTCGTTTGAGGGCTCAGAGGATGTTGAAGGCTTCAAGCTTCCGCTTCTTTTGAGATATTCTCCTCTTCTGCCGACCAAGTCGTCAGCGGACGCCATTCCAGCATTCTATATCCCAAACTTCGAGGAATCGGGCTGTGAGGGGATCTATTTGGGTCATGTATGGTCTTCGGGTGGCCTAGCTCACAAGTTCTTTCTGAGGGACTCTGATCTTGCGCAGCATCTATGTGTTGTTGGCATGACGGGCTCAGGGAAGTCGACAACATGCAAGCTAATTCTCTCTCAGATGATGAAGTCTGGAAAGAAGGTTATGGTGCTTGACTGGCACAATGAATACGCTGGCTTCTTGAAAGAGATGGGTGGTGTAATAGTTGACGTCGGCAAGGATAACTCGTTTGTCTTGAATCCGTTGGATGCGATCAGTACATCGGACATTTACGAGCATATCGCCCTCATCACAGACATATTCTCTGAAGTTTATCGTTTTACAAGCCCTCAATCGTTCACTTTCAGAACCGCGCTGATGAACCTCTACGGCGACAAAAAAGGTTTCACCCGCTTTCCGACACTCTCTAATCTGGTTGATTGCATCGAGCAGGCTCCGATAAGGTCGACCTATGATACTGAGACAAAGGCAGCGTTGCTTAGACGCCTGGTTCCTTTGACTCAGGGGCAGGCGGGTTTGGCTCTCAACGGTGAAAACACTTTTTCGATGGACTCTATACTCTCTAACAACGTCGGCGTAGAGTTGGGCAACTTTAGAGACTTTGAGACGAGGGCGATATTTTCAACTATCCTCTTGAAGATGATCTACGACTACAGGCTTCTTTCGGGGCTGTCCTCGGCAGGGCATGTCACAGTCATCGAAGAGTCTAGGGCTATTGTGCCTTCGAGGCGGGTTGAGGATCCTCCGTCTATTGGTGAAAAGATGATCTCCGAGCTGAGAAAGTTTGGTGAATGCATGATCTTCGTCGCCCAGTTTCCAACTCAGATTTCTTCGGAGATAATCAAGAACTCGGGTCTTAGGGTGGTTCATAGGGTCTCATGGCTTGAGGACATGCGCATTCTCAGGGAGACGTTGGGTTTGAATGATGAGCAGGCGAAGTTTCTCTCATCTCTTAAGACCGGGGAGGCTATAGTCAGCGTGGGCCGGATTCGGTCACCGTTCTTGTTGATGGTCGACGCGTCGTCAGTAGCTGTCGGGAAAGAATCTTCTCAGGTCGCCTTTGTCTCTGGCAAGTCCCAGCCAGTCGATGTCTGAGCCATCGTATTTTGTTTCCCCATTCAGGGCCGAAAGGGCTTCAGTGAGGGTCTCCTGAGGTTTTCTCGATGACGTATCTATCACGTGTACGTTTCTCTTTCCGAACCTCCTTATGGTGTCAAAATATGATGTCCCAAGAATTTCTGCGCCGACGTTTATCAAGACCTTTCCCTCAGGATACCCTCTCTGTTTAAGTCTCTCACTGAGAGTGTATGGGTTGCATCTTAGGACGATGATAAACTCTAGGTTGTCGGGGGAAGACACGTAGGGTAGAAGGTGGCCTACAAGAATGAAATTGTCGTGGGTAGTCTGTTCTGCCACGATCTTTTTGAGCTTCTGGGTGTTCGCTATCACGCCATATCTGTCTTTTCCTAGGATGGCCCCTTTTGAAATACACAACTGGTTTATGTTTATCACCCTATAGCCAGTAGCGGCAGAAAGTCTTTTTGCCAGTGTCTTCTTTCCTGTTCCAGGTGAACCAGTTATCCCTATGCGGCTGAATATGGTGACCACTTTAGTCTACGGTCTGTTGGCGGGCGGAGGTTGGAGTGAACTCGATTGTGAGCTGGGCGCCACACTTCTTGCATGAGCCATTCAAGTAGATCTTTCTCACTTTTGAGTCCTTAAGGGAAAGCTGCTGGTTTACGACAACATCTTCTGAGCCACAGATAGGACAATTCATATCGTCCACCATCTATCTCGATTACATGCTCGTATATTAAATTTTTTGAACACTTTAAGGTTTAAAGGAGCCGTATTCTTCAAAAGGTTTTTTAACGAGATTGAATGAGTAAAAATCGACTGAAATGGTTCCAGTCGATCAAGATAAGGTGGTTAGAGCTGTTGAAAAGGCAAGTAGGTATGTTGTAAGCGTGAACACGGTCACGCTGGTCTCTGACTTCCTCTTCCGTAGCATGCCGGTTGGCGGCCTTGGATCAGGGATCATATATGGTGCCGATGGCTACATAGTGACCAACAACCATGTAGTATCTAATGCTAGGAGGATCTCCATCACTCTGCCAGATAACAGGATCACAGAGGGCTCAGTTGTAGGCGGCGATGCCCTTTCGGATGTCGCTTTGATCAAGATTCCCAGAACCGGGTTGACGCCGGCAGAATTCTATGACTCAGACTCCCTTAAGGTCGGCCAGTTTGTCTTGGCTCTGGGTAATCCATTTGGTTTGGCTGGTGGGCCAACGGTTACTGCTGGCGTGATAAGTGCTTTGAAGAGAAGGATACAGGCGCAGGGGGGTCCTGTAATAGAGGACCTGATTCAGACGGATGCCGCCATCAATCCAGGCAACAGTGGCGGCCCGCTTATCAATCTCGATGGTAAGGTCGTCGCCATGAGCACTGCGATAATCCCATACGCTCAAGGTATAGGCTTCGCGATCACAAGCAACACGGTTCAGAGGGTGGCTGAAGAGATGATCAAGTATGGGAGGGTGATAAGGCCTTGGCTGGGCATAAATGGAATCGACATGAGTAGTGGGATCGCAGAATACTATAACCTTGCTGTAGACTTTGGCGTGTTGGTTGTCTCTGTTGTCGAAGCCAGCCCAGCCTACCATGCAGGGCTCAGAGAGGGAGATATCATCATTCAAGTTGACAAAGAGAGGATCTTGGGGTTAAGCGACCTTCTCGCACAACTTTGGAGGAGAAAGGCCGGCGATGAAGTGTCTCTGAGGATCATCAGAGGCGAGAAAGAGTTTCTGTCCACGACGAGGCTTGTGGAGTCCCCGATGACTTAAAGGGGTCAGCTGGAAATCCGACATGCTCTGGCGTTCAAATGGGTATGTATCAGCCTTCAGGTTTCAGGAAACTCTCCGACGATGACCTCTTCTCTTGCACCATCCAAGTATATCTTGAAGAGTTTTCCCTTGTACTCGTAGGTTACAAACCATATTGGGGCGTGAAGATAGTTTCTCTCGAGGATCTTCACTTCGGTGTTTATGGCTAAGATCTTGTCGACATCCCTCAATGCCAGATACTGATGCAGCGATTTAACTTCTTCTATGGTTCTGTCAACCGCCTCTTCGGCATCTATTTCACTGTTTAAGACCGTACTGTATCTTTCGAGCCTGCTTACGTCAAATGGGCTCTTTGATGCAAGCCCTAGGTGATATTCTCTTTCAGGGAAGGGTGCATTCTTTCTGGCGATGATCACCCAATCATATGATTTCTTCAGCTGATTCTTCTTTGGTGTGGTGGGTCCAAGCCTTTCGAAGAAGCCTTCATAGGAGGTTGTGGCGTCCAATGATATTATCCACAGCGGGACATAGACGAGCTTCTTCTCGAAGATTTTTCCCTTCTTTCTTAGGTCAGGAGGTTTGAGGAAGCCTTCGGCGAACCAGTCGATTACGATCTTGTCCACTTCGTCTACGTCGACTTGGTTGATGAACATGCCATGCTCGTATGTAAACGACTTGGATAGGTCAAATAGTCCGGTGAAGCCACAGTAGCCGCATGTGAAGATTATGTCTCCCTTATCGAACTTTAACGGTGCACCACAGTGTGGGCAGTTGACTTCCTTGATGATTTCAGACATACCGACAAGGTTATAAGTGTGAGCCATGGCCTTTTTAAGGTTGCTGTAGTATGGCAAGCCTCGCTCAACTTAAGGGTAGAATGGTGGTAGTTCTTGTCTCCCTATTCTTGTTCTTCGCTGTCTTCTTCTATTTGATCGCATACTTCTTTGACGTAAACCCAATATTCAGTTTCATCTTGGCGGGGCTGTTTATACTGCTGCAGTTTGCATTAGGTCCGCTGATGGTTAGGCTCTCGACCGGCCTTCGATATCTGAAAAAGGGTGAGAACCCGTGGCTTGAAGGCGTCGTAGGAGACCTCTGTGGCAGGGCGGGTCTGCCAGTTCCAAGGCTTGCAGTAGTAGATGACCTGACTCCGAACGCCTTCACGTTCGGCTACTCTGCTAAGAATGCGACCTTGGCTGTCCACAGAGGGCTGTTGGAGAAGCTTGACAGAGAAGAAATAGAGGCTGTGCTTGCCCACGAGCTGGGGCACATCAAGCATAGAGACGCACTTATAATAACCGCCATATCGTCACTGCCTCTTCTCGCCTATCTCATAGCGAGGGCTACTCTCTTTGCAGGTCCATCTACTGGAAGAGGTCGCCGTGGCAAGGGGGAGGATGGTGTGTTGCTTATCCTTTTGGCGGCTATCTCGTACATAATCTATGTTGTCGGCCAACTCTTCGTCTACGGCTTCAGTAGGATGAGAGAGAACTATGCTGACGCCTATTCGGCTTTTTTGACCAAGAACCCTCGGGGGCTGATTGGGGCTTTGGCGAGGATAACCTATGGTCTCGCCTTGGCGCCTAAGGAGCAGGCGGGTGTGAGGGCATTCTACATTTCTGACCCGATTCTTGCTGCACATGAAGTTCGAGAAGTCATGAAGAGGGGGGATGTATATGATCTGAATAGGGATGGTGTATTGGATGAAAGAGAGTTGGAGCTTGCCATGGAGAAGGAGGCTGACTCTAGGTGGGTGAAGATGAACAGCCTTTTTGCTACACACCCTCCTACCTTCAAGAGAATACTGTTGCTTAAGCAGATAGAAAAGGAAATAAGTACTGGTGTTGTCAGCGAAGCACGCCTTTACAAGCTGTTTTAGGCTGCCTTCTTTATTTCTTCTTTGAGCTCCGCATCCGTCTTACCCGCAGGATCTATTCCGAAAGCCCTTGCAGCCTCTTCAAGCCTCAGCCTTTCAGGGGTCTTGTCAAGCTCTTTAGCAGCTTGGTCTATCTCTTTCTGAATTTCCATCTTTCCCCTCTGAAATTCTCCTGTAGCCTTTCCGATGCTTCTTGCAAGTTCAGGTATCTTGCTTGCGCCGAAGAGAAGTACCACAAGTACGACTATCACGAAGATCCATTCTTGTCCGGCGATATTAAACATGGCCAAGTCCTCTATCATTCTTATCCACCAGAAACTCCTACCATAGTTCTATTTAACTGTTTTCCTAGATATGACGTATCCAAGCCCATACAAGGCTATCATTGGCAATGCAACGAACCACATCGTCACACCGCTGCCGTCGGGGGTTATGAACGCTCCATAGACGACTGAGAAGGCGACGAAGTATCTTAGGTTCTTCTTCCAACTTTCAGGCTTGACTATTCCAAGCTTCGTCAGCCCGATCATTATCAGCGGGAGCTCGAATGTTATCCCCATCGCGACACAGAACAATAGAATGAAGGTGATGAAGTCGTTTATTGTAATATAAGTTATGATGCCTATGGTTGCTGCGTAGGCGTAGAGGAACTCGAATGCGAATGGAACGATGAAGATGTAGCCGAAAAGTGATCCGACTGCGAAGAGTATGGTTGCTGGGGCAGTCAGCTTGACAAGAAGCATCTTCTCGTTCTCGTAGAGTGCTGGGGAAACGTAAGCCCAGAATTCGTATGCTATGATGGGCATTCCAAAGACCACCCCCAAGAATATCGCGATCCACACTTCGGAGACGAGCGTCTCTGATGGGTTGGTTACGATGATCTTCACGTTTGCCGGAAGCACCTGCTGTCTGAGAACGTCGATGATCGATGCTGCAACGTTGTGGAATACGTTCGGGAAGAGGTAGGGTATAGGGATGTCGCCGATCTTGGCGAATCTTACTTCACACATGAAGAATAGGAATGATAGGACGCCTACGGCGATGATGACCTTTATGATCCTCTGCCTAAGTTCCTCGATGTGGTCGAGAATCGGCATCTCTTTTGACAACTATATCACTGTGACACCCAAATACCATATGGGCTGTTCTTATAGTTTTGTCCTCATGTTCTAAGTTGTCTGGCAAGCTCCATTATCTTGGCTTCGGGGTCTGATGCCTTCACGATCCCACTTGCCACGAGGACTCCTTCAGCCCCCAGCTCTAGAGCCTTCTTTACGTCTTCTCCTGTGACGATTCCTGCGCCGCATATCAGTTTCGATCTGGAGCCTGTGCCTGTTACAGCCTTCAAAGAGTCTGTTATGACTTCAGGTCTTGCCTTTGAAACTGCGATCCCGCTGCCTATGAGCTCGGGTGGCTCAACTGCAACCGCGTCAGGATTCATTCTCGCGAAGGTCGTGGCCTTCCGGTGATCGACAGCACAGACGACGGTCTCTAAACCGATCGACTTGAGCCGATCTATGGTCTGCGATACTATCTTGATTGGAAGCTGATGTTCGCTGTGGTTGATGATTGAGCCCTTTGCTCCCATATCCTTTATAAGCTCTGGGACAATGAATCCGGTGGTGCCTCCTACCTTTGAGAGGTCAACATGCTGTGTGTAAACTGGTATGCTGACGCTCTTTGTGATAGTGTACAGGAGTGGTGTGGGCGGTGCGATGACGATATTGACTTCGAGTTCTCTGGCAACCTTTTCAGCGGACTTTGCCAGCAGCACTCCCTTCTCTCCCGAAGATTCAAGATAATTTTTTGCGTTGATGATGAGAATCGGTGTTTTGAACATCCTTCATCCAGCTGGGTATACCTATTTCCGATAATAAGTTTAGCTCCGCTGCCGCCTTTGGCAAATAAAAATTTGACGCGAGGGGTCTAGAACTCCTCCTCGCCTTCGTCTTCTCCTTCTTCCCAGTCTTCTTCCCAGTCTTCTTCAAAATCTTCCTCGAATTCCTCTTCTCCCTCATCTGAGTATACCAACTAATAACACCGGCCTTCAATCAAGTCAAGTATATTGTTTATAAACTTTTATGTCAAGGGTTAAATGTATGTTCGTGCACGTGAAGTCAGACGAAAGTATTCCTCTAGCTAAGAAGGTGCTGTTTAGCGGTGGGGTCATAGTCTTCCCAACGGATACGGTCTATGGTGTCGGCTGTCTGCCGTCAGATGAGAAGGCGGTCATCAGGGTGGCTTCGATGAAGGGGCGAGTGGACAAGCCGCTTCCCATACTATGCTCTGATGCTGAGGCATCATTTACCATGATAAAATGGAACCCGATGATAGATAGACTTGCTGAGCTCTTTTGGCCTGGGCCTCTGACGATCGTAGGGAAGCTGAAAGATAACGTCCACCTTCCATCAAAGATCACCTGTGATACTGGCAAACTTGGTGTTCGTGTGCCATCTCTTGATTGGACTCTTAGGTTGCTTAAGGAGGTTGGCGGCTTTCTTGTTGGAACGAGTGCTAATAGGTCAGGTTATCCATCGCCTGTAACGTTGTCTCAGACCCTGACTAGGCTTGGTAGAGACGCCGACTTATATGTAGACGGCAACGAGACGATCTATGGAAGGGAATCGACTGTCGTCGATGTATCGGAAGGTAAGATCGTTGTCCTCAGGGAGGGGGCTCTTCCCGTAAGAGACCTGTTCCCCTAGCCTACCATCTTATAGTGTCTGGCTAAACCCGACGCAGACTTCTCACATAATAGATATGCCAGGTTATAGTTTTCGATCTCTGAATCTGTAATATTATGGTAGCCTCTCAAAAAGTCTATCTTCTGTTGTGTTGGCTCAAGGATCCTGTCATCCAATTCTCCGAACCTCTCAAGCATTTCCTTCAAGGTTTTCAATCTTGGCGGATCACAGAAGCCGAGTACAACATACTCTCTGCTGCCTTCTTCGAATGTGGCATCCTTGAGTGCCTTGTTTATCTTTTTTGTGCAAAGAGCCCTCAGCAGTATGTCTATTTCCTTCTTTCTCGCAATCGAAATGCCTCGGAGGTAGGCTTCATGTGTCTGGTAAAGCAGTAGTTTTGCATGGTTTCGATCCAGTATGAACTTGCTGTTGAGGGCCTGGATGATGGCTCCCGTTTCCTTCTCGATGCTGCTTTGTAGTGAGGTGACTGTAGCCTGCTCATTGAGCTTTATGCCGTAGCAGAAGAAGGATGCATCCTCAGGGATTTTTTCCTTTTCGCCTCTTCTCATATAGTCTTCTTACCTTTTGTAAGGTTTCTTTCTTCAAGCCAGTTTCTTTCACTATTTCGGGTAGACTGAATCCTCTCTCCTCCAGTTCTCTGAAGCATTCAAGAAGCTCCCATGGATAGATTATCCAAGCCGTCGTCTCCTTTATGAAAAGGTCTGGGTTGACGGTTCTGTGAGGTTTTGCGTGGAGGGTGAAAATCTTCATGGTCTTGGGATCAAAGGTTTTCAGGTATTCGGCTGACGCCTTAACGCTCTCACCTGAGTCGACTACATCGTCTACCACGAGGATGTTCTTGGAGCGGATAGTGTTCGTCACCAACTCTGTAATCTTCGGTTTATCTGACCTGGAGCCTATCCCCGTATAATATTTTACGTCGAGTACGACGATATCTTTTATCTCGAGGAGGTCTGAAATGATTCTTCCAGGGATAAGTCCACCCCTAGAGAGAGCTACAATGATATCGAACTTGAATCCAAGTTCTTCGATCTTTGAGGCGCCTTCGACGCACATGTCAAATATGTCGTCCCAACTAGGTGATATGAACTCCAAGCTAACCGCCATGTGTTATCGGGACAAGGGTTATTATATCATTCTCCCCAAGTTCTGTCATCAGGTCATTTAGTGCTGAAATCTCTACGTCGTTTACAAACAGCAACATGTTTTCTCTGTTAAGGGAAGCTGTCCCATTCTTCTTCATCTGGTTAATTCGGATCAGCAGGTCAGAGACGTCGCGGACGCTCCCATCCAAGGCTATTTCGCCTGAGTCGAAGAGCTTTCTGAGATGGCCTACCAATATGATCTTCATGATCCGCCGTCATCTCCTTCTGGATTCTGGATCACTTAGGCTGCCCTTCTTTTTCTTCAACCCTCGAGGCTGCGATGTTCTTGTTGACATAGCCTGTAATATATCCGGCAACCCTGTTTCTTAAACTCTTCGATTTGAACTCCACATACTTTTCGAGCACCTTCTTGTTTTGCTCAAAGTCTGCTGTGAATTCGTTGCCATGTTTTTGAATCAGGTCAAGGGCCAGGTTCCTAACAAGCCCCAAGAGGTTTCATCTCCAAACTATTCTCCGTCCTATGTAGTTCTGCGAGTTCTCTAATATAATATTTAAAGTTTCTTCAAGACTTTTTTTGAATATGTTAGAAACCGAATAAGCAACCGAGTATACCAGAAGCGGTGTTGAAACGCGATTTTCGAAGCATGCCCCATAGTGTACGGGTGAATCGGTTTCAACCAACACCCTGTCCTGATCGCATTTTCCGAGTAGCCTCTTAGCGCCTTTGCTGTATACGACTGTCGGGCCGAAGCCGAAGAAGTATCCGCTGTCAAGGCCTCTTCTCATCTGCTCTTCACTTCCACTGAACCAATGAAGTAGAACGCCTCCCAAAGAGAAAGTCTCCAAGATGTCTAGGACGTGATCTTGCGCCCTTCTTGAATGAACGGATATCGGTAGTTCATGTTTTTCCGCGGCTTCCAACTGTCGTTCGAACGTTTCCTTTTGAGTCTCCAACGGTATAATGCTAGAATACTTTCCATCTAACCCGATTTCCCCTATGCCTGAAACATGCTCCATTTTATCTGTGACCAGGTCATTGAATGCTTTGTCATCGTAGTGTTGAGCCTCCCACGGGTGGACGCCTACGAAGGCCTTGACGAGATCACGGTTGCTCTCGGCGATCGCGATATTTTGGATGCTCGACTGCAAGTTCGAACTATTAGTAAAGATAATTGTGCCACTCTTTCTGCAGGAGATTAGGATCGATTCTAGGAGGGGCTTAAGCTCATCTTCCGCCAAGTGCGAATGCGAATCTACCAGCAAACATCGCATATCCACAATGCCTCATACTAAAATTTTTATATGCATCAAGCAAGAGAAGAAGCATGCCCTCTGAAGAGTTTGAATTCGGGCTGGCTCCAATCTATAGAATACTCAAGAAAGCTGGAGCCGAAAGAGCTGGAGAAGATGCACTTATAGAATTGGCTAGGACACTTGACCAAGTCGGTGTCGAAATAGGAAGGCATGCAGTCGAACTGTCAACACACGCAGGAAGAAGGACGATAAAGGCAGAAGACATAAGACTCGCCACCAAATATGTCCTAAAGAGCTAAAGATTGATAAACAGAAGGCCGAAAGCTACTAGCGTGCTCCGGTCGTATAGTTAGGTCAAACCTAGAAGGGACCATGTATAATGGCCTCTCGAGCCATCGACCCGGGTTCAAATCCCGGCCGGAGCA